>ERZ773106.34-NODE-34-length-147297-cov-12.642650_pt1 | contig 147297 bp, 130 predicted proteins | sample MGYA00580572_ERZ773106 | MGnify/ENA primary metagenome ERZ773106 (study PRJEB29015, sample SAMEA2737868) | human gut metagenome | biome: human gut; feature: human-associated habitat; material: faeces | place: China | collected 2012 ... | reverse complement strand
TCGTAGTGATTTTGGCATTGCGCAACTCCACATTCTTCACATACTGGAAAACGTATTTGCTGTCGCTTTCCAATCCGTCTATACGGATGTTGCTGCTGAACATAAACGGATAAGTTCCTCCATGCAGTTTCAGATTTTTGATGTTCAGATTCTGGCAACGCCAGAACACTTCATCAGCATCGTTCATCTCTACGTTCTCGACTTCGATGTCGTGCATCTCGCGGAACATTTTGGGGGCGTCGATACGTGTATCGGTCATTTTCAGATGGTCGGAGTACCACAGTGCCGAACGTCCGCCTATATCGAAAAAGCAACGGTCAATAACGAAACCATGCACGTGCCAGAAAGGGTAGTTTCCTTCGAACCGGCAATCAATGGCTTCGATGTTGCTGCATTCCTTGATGGCCGACTCCCCGGCACGGATGACGACGTTCTCCAATCTGAGATTATGTGATTCGAACAAAGGTCTTTCTCCGCCGAACTCTGTGTTTGATATTACTTCCATATATTCCGTTCTTTAATTGTTATATAAATTATGTTTTGTCAGCCATGCCCTAATGTCGTTTCGCAGTGAGCAGCCACCGCTGTCATGCGGGCTTCGCTGACTGAAGTCGAGATTCCGCTACTGCCGCTTGTGGCGGACAGAGCGATTCGTTTACCGGCGAGTTTCCTTATTTTGTTCGAGTTTGTCATACTCTTCGTCCGTGACCGGTTCGAGCCATTCGTTGGATGTCTTTTCTCCCGGAACCTCGAAAGCCAGATGTGCAAACCAACTGTCGGCTGCCGCTCCGTGCCAATGCTTCACGTTAGCCGGGATATGGATGACCGTACCGGGTAGAATCTCTATCGCCGGCTTGCCTTCTTCCTGATACCAACCTCGTCCGGCTACACCGATAAGCATCTGTCCACCCCCTTTTGTCGCTTTATGGATATGCCAGTTATTACGGCTGCGAGGCTCAAAAGTTACGTTTGCTATCGGCACCTGTTCGCTCGAAACGGGTGCGAGGTAACCGTTACTAAACTGCGGTCACGCAGGCCCAATTTATTAGTGCGGCTCCACACTTCGCCGAAAAGAACATCGTCGTTGAGTTCCGCAAATTTGGGTGCGAACTCAACGAGTTGGGTGCGTCCTGCTGTCTGTACTATTTTTTCCTGTGCCATAACATTGAGTGTTAAAATGCTGAATACTGAAATTAAAAAGATCTTGTTCATAGTTGTTTTATTGTATGAAATTATTGAGTTTATTAGCCGGATTGAGCGGCGTCTGGTCAGACAATATTAACGACTTGACCATGTGCAGCGTCTCCAGCTTGTACCTCTGAAAGTGTTCCGATGCGATATGTTTTTCATAAGCCGCATGACTCGCATACGTTTCAAGAATCGTTATATTGCAGGGATTCTCCTTTTCACCAATCGCATACATTGTCAATACGCCCGGCTCGTTACGCAGGGATATTTCGCCCACTTCGGTCGCATAGTTTATGTACTTGTCGAGATACTGTGGATAAACCTCTATTTTCGAAAGCCTTATGATACCATCGGCCGTCATTGGCTCTTTGGCACACATACCTGGCAGCTTATCCAGATTCAAATATTTGCCGATGCTCTCTCCTGTAGTACGGGAAGCATCTGTTGTTGCTCCGACTGTGAGCAATGTAAAACTCGATGCCGTCCTTAAGAAATTTCTGCGATCCATCATCTTTTGTTTTTTCATTGTTTTTTCTGATTGCAAATTTATCGCGGTCGAATAAGCCGACTTGTATACGATTTACGGATATTTATACCCGAATCCTCGATTCAGTAATAACGCTGTATGTAATTCAATTCAAATGAATTACTTTTGCTCAAAAGAAATAAAAGAAAAGCTTATGGAAGAAGTTATAAAACTCAATGAGGTAGATAAATACAACAAACTGTTCGGACTCGAAACACGGCATCCGTTAGTAAGTGTAGTCGATTTATCGAAGGCGACGCGGTGGCCGGAACATTTCAAGGTCAACTACGGCGTGTACGCTCTTTATCTGAAAGATACCTACTGCGGGAATATCACGTATGGACGTCAGAGTTACGACTATCAGGACGGTACGATAGTCGGTTTCGCCCCTGGTCAAGTTGCGGAAACCGAGATGCTGAAAAATATCCAGCCGAATGCTCACGGCATTCTGTTTCATCCCGACCTGATTCGAGGAACTGCTCTTGGTCAAGAAATTAAGAACTACTCATTCTTCTCTTATGAAACCCGCGAGGCGTTGCATCTTTCGGAGGATGAGCGTGAGATTGTAATGGACTGCCTGCATAAAATAGAGACGGAATTGAAGCATAGTATCGACAAACACAGCCGCCGGTTGATTTGTGCCAATATCGGACTGTTGCTCGACTATTGTATGCGTTTCTATGAAAGGCAGTTCACGACACGAGAACAGGTAAACAAAGATATTATCGTCCGTTTTGAACGACTATTAGACGATTATTTCGACAGCGATGGTCCCTTACGGGAGGGGTTGCCGACCGTCAAGTATTTTGCCGATAAGGTGTTTCTGTCTGCGAATTATTTCGGAGACATGATCCGTAAACAGACAGGGCAGACTGCCTCGGAATATATTCAAAATAAACTGATCGAACGGGCTAAAGAAGCCTTACTTGGCACAGATAAAACAACAAGTGAAATTGCTTACGGGCTGGGATTCCAATATCCGCAGCACCTGAGTCGGATGTTCAAACGGGTGACAGGTTATACTCCCAATGAATTTCGTTCTCAAAACTAGTCTTTGTATAGTAAACTATGAACGAACTGCAATTTCCTGTGCTTTATATCGACGATACAGCTAACCCTCATGCAATTCTTTCGTTCTTATGTCAGTCGGGATACTATTGTCTGATATTAACGGATTTTCTTGCTGAATTCGAAACAAAGTGTGGTCGGGTGTATTGCGACTACTGCGACGGAACACTCATCAGTTATCGTCCAGATACCGTCTGTGTGGAAATTCCCGCACCTTGCCTATGGATGGTTGCGTTTCACCCTGATCTGTTCAAGGGAAAAATGCTTGAAAAGACTATTGAAGAATACACGTTCTTTTCGTATGCACTCAAGGAAGCGTTGCATGTATCCCTAAAAGAAAAACGGATACTCTCTTCATGTGTTGACGATATTCGTAGGGAATTTCATCATGGTGCAGATTCCTACAAACGGACTATCTTGATACGGCATATTACCCGTCTGTTGGATTATACCACTCGTTTTTATGAACGGCAGTTCATTGTCCGTGAATTGAACAATGAACTGCTGATACGGCAATACGAAAAACTTGTCAAACAATATATTGGAGATGGAAAACTTGCACAGAAACCGCTTACTTCTGCCTATTGTGCCGGACAACTTCATTTGTCGGAAGCCTATTTCAATGATCTGCTCGAATTGCAACTCGGACACACGCACAGCTGCCATCTTCAATTGAAACGTATCGAAATGGCAAAGGAGAAGCTACGTTCCTCAGGAGAATCCCTTTCTCAAATCGTTCATGAACTCGGATTTCCTTCGATACAGTATTTCAGTTTTCTTTTCAAGAAGATAACGGGGATAACGCCAAATAGTTACAGATCATTAAATTAACAATGCTTGATTTATTCAGTCATTCCTATTCGATACTGCCCAGCTTCTGTTCCGTCAGCACTGTCCGGCATATGCAAAGCTACCCTGGCGGGCTATTGTAATCGGGGTCTCGTTGGGAGAAGTTGCTTGTCCGTATCCTGTCACTCCCAGCCATGACATGAACAAAATCAAGATATTTCTATTCATTTCTCTATTCTTTATAATTATCGTATTCTTCGTTTGTTACAGGTTCATACCACTGGGTTGCACCCAAATGAACCTTTGTGTTGATAGCTATATGTGTGAATCCGCTGTCGGAAGCTGCTCCGTGCCAATGCACCACGTCTGCCGGAATAGCGACTACGTCTCCGGGATTCAAAATTTGTATGGGCTTCCCTTTTTCCTGATAGTAACCTTTCCCGGCAGTGGCGATCAGAATCTGGCCACCTGGATGCGAATGCCAACTGTTGCGGGCTTTCGGTTCGAATATCACATCGGAAATCACGACATCGAATGTTCCGCTGTCGGTCATCAACCGTTGGAGATATGCCGTACCGTTAAAATTAGTACCTTCAATGGCATTTCCTTTGGGGAAGATGGAAACAAATGCGGCAGGCTGGATTGTTTCTACCTTGTTTGACGGTTTCGGGGTGCAAGCACCGAGTGCTGCAGCCAGTAAAAATAAGTAAGTTATTTTTTTCATGTTGAATAGTTATTTCTAATTTCATTTGCGATAAACGCTATGCCTCGGCACTATCCGGACAAGTTCGGTCCTCCACTCGGCTTTGCGGTTTATTTTAGATATTGTTTGAAGAAAGTGTCCAGTTTCGGAAGCGTGATTTTCAGATATTCCGGTTGGTCGTACAAATCCACGTGCGTTGCTCCGGGTACGACAAACAGTTCTTTTGGTTCGGCAGCTTTCTCGTATGCGTCTTCAGAAAAATATTTCGATACAGCATTTTCTCCCACGATGAAAAGTAACGGACGCGGCGATATGGTCTCGATTTGCGTGAACGGAAAGAAGTTCATCATCGGTGCAAGGCTCGTGTAGGAGTAATAGCCCGTAGAGTTGGGATGCTGGCCACGCTCAGGATTGTCGTAATAGTCGAGGAAGTCGATTGCAAACTTCGGTGTGTTCTCATCCACTTTTTCGGGCAGGGCGCGAATATCTTTACGTGCAGCTCCACCATATTCAGCTGTGCGCTGACGACCGATTTCATCAAGGATAGACATACGCTGTTGATAGGTCTGCGTCACCTATGCCTTGACGGCGGGCACGTCCTATGTCATACATACTGATTGATGCGGTGATCGATCTGTGTTGCACTGACAGAGTAGCATCCTCCGCCACAGATACCGATCACACCTATCTTGTCAGCTTCGACTGCCGGATGGTTCGTGAGGAAATCGACCGCCGCGCTGAAATCATCCACTCGTACTTCAGGCGATTCCATGCGACGTGGATAACCGCCGCTCTCACCATAGTAGGACGCATCGAAAGCCAATGTCACATAACCTATTTCCGCGAGCTTACGGGCATGAAGCCCCGAAGTCTGCTCCTTGACACCGCCGAAAGGATGACCGACGATGATGGCGGCATATTTCTTTGCTGGACTATAGTTTGCAGGAAAATAAAGATCACCGACCATATCGATCAGAAAACGGTTGTGGAACGTTACTTTCTGTTTCTTCACACCATTTCCTATTGTCACGGCCGGCGCTTCCGGAGCAGTGGTCAAACCTTTGCTTTGCAACACTTCGTTTAAGGCCAGTCTGCCACCGTCAGCTTCGCCGCGTCCGATGTTCTTTTCGACAATAGCCAACACACTGCGTAATTCGTCTGGTGTTATGCCTACGTTCAGTGCAATACCCATGTGCCCTTTCAGCATCGGTTCCACGCCTTTGCCCAGCGAGGCGATTACGGCAACGGTCGTCAGTTCCCGTTCGGCGTATGTCAGCACGTCCCGTTCGAAAAGGTCGGCGAAGAGGTGCTCTTTAAGGAATACTTCGATTTCCGGAGCCAGTATAGCATAATCAGCTTTTGGTGCATCCGCTGGAATACCTGAGATCTCAACAAGAATGTCGCGTCCGCGCTCGTATTTGCTGCGGGTATCGGTTATCGGCGACGCTTTGCGTCCCCAGTCATCTTCGATGCCTTTTGCTTTACGCTCGTCAAGTACCGCAACCAATGTTTGCAATCCGCGCAGGGCACGAGGAAAACCGCAATAAGCATAGGCGTGTACCATTACTTCTTTAAGCTCGCTGACAGCCATGCCGTCATTCAGCCCGTCGATAAGGACGATTTTCAGTTTGTCGAGGTCACCCTTACCCGTAAGGGCTGCGACCTCTGTAATGTGTTGTCGTTTACTGTCCATAGCTTGTTCTGCTTTCGGTGTTTGGGAGGTTACGATTCCGCATCCGAAGAAGACACCGAGTAACGTTGTTATAATTTTCAATTTTATATTCATAATCTCTATTATTTTATTTATCTGTTTTTACTTGGTGCAAAATTAGGCTGAGATTCCCGCCTCGACCAGTCGTGGATTACGGTTTGAAGGATAATTATTACGGTTTTATTATTTACTGATTGCAAAAGCGTATACAGTAGTTGAGTAGCAGTTCGATATGTGAAGCGATGATTGATGCACTATGTCGGTCAATGGCATGATGTAACTCTTCTCCGATTTCCCGCAAGTTATCGGTTATGATGTTTCTTTCGTGCTCCGACAATGTTCCTTTACAGCAACAGCGTTTCGGATAGGTTTCGATACGGTTTTCGAGCGATGTGTCGCATAACAAATCGGGATGAAACAACACGCCCGAACAACATCCGGTATGTCGATGTCGGTTCAAAGGGATTTCGACTGTTTCACCGGGATAAATCAGTCGCAACCACTCTTTTCCCGATATTTTGTCTTGTTCTGGATCGTTGTAATACAACAACCCGTAAAAATCACACATCATCCGGATATCCTCGTTTAGATTTGTTCTTGACAAATCTACCATGCAGATCAACGGATGCAGCGTTTCATGTCCCGTTAATTTATTGAATCGGTCGATGGTCATAAGTCCTGAATTACTCATTTGTATCATTGTTATTTCTTTTATTCAGTTTTCCACGATGCAAAATTATAGGCTGTCCTAGTACCTCATAGGGTATGAATCACGGTTTCATGCATAATTATTACAGATTGGAACGGAGATAAGCCAAAGATATTTTCTACATTTGCACAGAAACAATGAAATAGACTGTTATGGAGAAGATTATAAAGCTAAATACTGTCAAGGATTATAATGACTTTTTGGGTATAGATACTCCGCATCCACTAGTGGGCGTAATTGATGCTTCAAAAATAAAACCACTGCATCATATCCGCAAGAGTATCGGGTTCTATGTCATTTATCTGAAAGATATAAAGTGCGCCGATCAGATAAAGTATGGTCGGAAATTCTACGATTTTCAGGAAGAAACCCTGGTATTCGCAGCACCGGGACAAGTCATCGGCAATGATGATACGGGAGAGCCGTTTCAGCCAAAAGGCTGGTGGCTGACATTTCAACCCGAATTGTTACATGGTACCCCCTTGAACCGTCACATGCAAGATTACACATTCTTTTCCTATGCCGTCAACGAGGCACTGCATCTCTCGAAGCAGGAAAGACAGACCGTGATAGACTGCATGATGAAAATAGACGATGAAATCAAAGGTGCTACGGATAGACATAGCAATCTGATTGTCGTTTCTGCTATCGAGTTGTTGCTCAACTATTGTATCCGCTTTTATGATAGACAGTTCATTACCCGCAAAAAGGAGAACAAGGACACACTCAGTTCGTTTGAAGCATTATTGAACGACTATTTCACTTCGGATAAACCCTCCAAATTCGGTACACCGACCGTAGCTTATTGTGCTGACCAGTTGCATCTGTCTGCAAATTATTTCGGAGACTTGATAAAAAAGGAGACAGGTTCATCTGCACAAGAATATATATTGGCAAAAACAATGGATACTGCAAAAGAGTGGCTGGCAGATCCGGATAAATCGATCAGTGATGTTGCCTATGCTTTGGGCTATCAATACCCGCAGTATTTCAGCAAAGCCTTTAAAAGAATTGTCGGATGTTCTCCGAATGAATACCGAACCTTAAACTGATTTTCCATTTCGTTAAATTCGAACAACCTTTCGTCTCTTTCGTTCTTTTATCCCTTTTGATTAAGAAAAACTTGTACAGCGGCAAGGATATAAGGCACATTGTGTATATATCCTTGTCACTGCACAAAATGAGTGACCTTTATATATCGCAGTTTTCTTTATGTAAATCCTTGCTCAGCCGCATGGCACAGAAGTTGGGGCCGCACATCGTGCAATATTCACCGTCCGTCACGGCACTGTCCTTGTAATATTGAAAGGCGCGTTCCGGATCGAAAGACAGATTGAACTGGTCTTTCCAGCGGAATTCGAAGCGGGCTTTGCTCAGAGCATTGTCACGGACTTGTGCTCCGGGATGTCCCTTTGCCAGGTCGGCGGCGTGGGCGGCGATCTTATAGGTGACGACACCCGTGCGGACATCTTCCTTATCCGGTAAACCGAGATGTTCTTTCGGAGTGACGTAACAGATCATTGCTGTGCCGTGCCAGGCAATCTGGGCGGCTCCGATAGCCGATGTGATATGGTCGTAACCTGGGGCGATATCTGTTGTCAGCGGGCCTAACGTGTAGAACGGGGCATTATGGCAAGCATATTGCTGTTCTTTCATGTTCTCTTGGATCTTATTCATCGGGACATGGCCCGGACCTTCGATGATGACCTGCACAAACTGGTCCCAGGCAACCTGGGTTAACTCACCCATCGTATGTAGTTCGGCAAATTGGGCGGCATCGTTCGCATCGTAGATGGAGCCCGGGCGAAGCCCGTCGCCGATCGAAACGGCGATATCGTACATTTTCAATATCTCGCATATTTCGGCGAAATGTGTATACAAGAAATTCTCTTCATTATGGATTTGCATCCACTTAGCCATGATTGAGCCTCCGCGTGAGACGATACCTGTCAAGCGCGTTTGTGTCAGTTCGATATGCTTTTTAAGCAAACCGGCATGGATGGTGAAATAGTCGACTCCCTGTTCAGCCTGTTCGATCAGTGTGTCGCGATAGATTTTCCAACTCAAGTCTTCTATCTTTCCGTTCACCTTTTCCAAAGCCTGGTAGATAGGGACTGTTCCCATCGGAACCGGACAGTTACGAATGATCCATTCGCGGGTTTCATGGATATTGTCTCCTGTCGAAAGATCCATCAAGGTGTCGCCTCCCCATTTGCAGCTCCATACAGCCTTTTCGATCTCTTCGTCTATACCGGACGAAAGGGCGGAGTTGCCGATATTGGTGTTGATCTTCACTAAGAATTTCCGGCCGATAATCATCGGTTCTGCTTCGGGGTGGTTGATGTTTGCTGGGATGATGGCACGCCCGGCGGCAATTTCTTTGCGGACAAATTCGGGAGTGATATATGATTTCAATCCTAACGCCTCGATCTGCTGGTTTTCGCGGATGGCGACATATTCCATTTCCGGAGTGATGATGCGCCGTTTCGCATAATACAGTTGGGTGATGTTTTTCCCCGCTTTGGCACGATAGGGTAGATGATGTTTTGGGAAACGGATGTGATCCAGTGAGGAATCGGCGAGGCGCTGCCGGCCATAATCGGAAGTCAGCTCTTCCAGGCGGATCAAGTCTTTGCGTCCTGCATACCAGGATTCGCGGATACGGGGAATGCCGTTTTGCGTATTGACCGGGATTTTCGGGTCCGAATAAGGTCCACTGGTATCATACACGATGACGGGATTGTTTTTTTTGTGGACCAACTCTCCGTTCTCATCGCGTGTGACGGTATCCAGTATTTTGATCTTTCGCATACCCACATTTATCTTATGTATCTTGCCGGGTATGTAGATCTTTTCCGATGAAGGATACGTGATGCGTATTCTGTTTTTATTTGCCATAGCTGTATTATTTTATTCTTTTTATATTTCAGAATCGTCCCTGCAAGGGTCCGGTTTATGTTTGTTGATCTCCCGGATGAAACGGCGTGTCTCTTCGACCGGATCTTCAGCATTGATGATCGCTCCGGAAACGGCGATGCCTTCTATTCCTGTTTCCATCAATGGTGCAATATCTTCAAACTCGATCCCTCCGATGGCAAAGATAGGAATTTCAAGGCCAGCTTCTCTGCATTGTTCCATGATTTTTCGATACCCTTCCAACCCCAACACCGGACTCAGGTTCTTTTTGGTCTCGGTGTAGCGGTAGGGGCCCAAGCCTATGTAAGAAGCTCCTTCCCGATCTGCTTTCAGGATATCTTCGAACGTGTTGGCTGTTGCCCCCACCAGGAAAAGATCCTCTTTCCCTTTTTCGATAATACGGTGCCAGGCTTCGGAGACCGGTATGTCGTTTTTACCTAAATGGACACAGTGAATACCGGCTTTGAAAGCCATTTCCAGATCGTCGTCCAGACAGCAGGCGCAATCCGTATCGCAGTCAAACAGGGTAAAATGGGCGATTGCTTTGGCAACTTCCAGGTTCAAATTCTCTTTCATGCGGAGCTGTACCCAAGTACAACCGCCTTTGGTCACCATCTTGACCTCATCCAGTTCTGTGTATTTATTCGTACGGTGTGTGATGAACATCAACCGATTAGTACCGGTAAAACAGGCATACCTTCCTCTACCTGCACTTGTATATAAAAAATCGTCTAATTCCATGCTTGTAGCTTTTTATATTGTGTGATAATAGAATCCTCTTTATCTGCCGAAGGGGAGTTTCCCCAAACTGCTCCCAACACGGCAGCTCCCCCGAAGCGGAAAGGGCGTAGAAGGGGAAGGGTCGTCAGGTCTATGCCTCCTAAGGCTATGACTTTATCATTGATGATCCCGGCATTGGAAGCCTGTCTGAGTGTTTCCGGCTTGAAACCGTTCCCATAACCTTCTTTGGATATGCTTTGAAAAATCGGGCTAAGAAACAGATAGTCGAGTTTCCCGAACTGTTCGAGTTCCTCGATCGAATGGCATGAACAGCTGATTGTGCCTGTAAAACCGTCTGGCGACTGGTTGTTGCGTCTGTTCAGGTGTATGCCGCCTAGGCCATATTCTACTGCCAGGTTGAAACAGTCATGAAGCACGACTTTCGGATAGTAGATATCCGGAATCCGATCCAGCAACTTGCGCAATTCATTTGCTTCGCTATCCGGTTTACGCAGGTGAAGATGTTGCATCCCTTCATCAAACAGATGTGAAAGGATGCAATCCTCTCCCTTGAAAAAATAGGGCGAAGTAATAACGATCAGCTTTTTCATACTTCTATTTTTATGAGGGGAACCGGATCGAAAAAATGATTGAGAGGTCCGTGTCCATGTCCAGTCTCAACATTGGCCCCGGCATGAAGGGCTGCCGTTATGTAATCTTTTGCCGCACGTACAGCATCTGGCAGTTCTTTTCCTAAAGCCATATAGGCGGCGATGGCGGACGAGAGTGTGCAACCTGTACCGTGTGTATTTTGAGTCTGAATGGTCGGCACAGCCAGTCGGAGCGGAGCTTCATCGTGTGTAAACAAAATATCGGCCATTTCTTTACCTTCCAAGTGGCCGCCTTTCATCAATACGGCACGGCATCCCAAGACCAACAGCTTTTGTGCGGCTATTTCCATTTCTTCCTCGTTGCGTATCTGCATACCGGAGAGAAAGGCTGCTTCGTCAATATTTGGGGTGATCAGTGTGACGCGGTGGAAAAGTTCTTTCACGATGACTTCGATGGTTTCATCTTCTATCAGCTTGCTGCCGCTTGTCGAAATCATAACTGGGTCGAGAATGATTTTCGACGGGCAGAAATGATCGATTGAGCAGGCAACGATCCGGGCTGCTTCCCAGTTATGCAACATCCCGATCTTAACGGCATCGACGGTTAAGTCTTCGAATACGGCATGAATTTGCCCTTCGACGATTTCTGGAGAAACTGCGTGTATGCCTCTTACTCCCTGTGTGTTTTGGGCTGTGATCGATGTGATGGCAGAGGTTCCGAAGACTCCTAAAGCCGAAAATGTTTTCAGATCCGCTTGTATTCCGGCACCACCACTACTGTCTGAACCAGCAATAGTAAGTGCCACCGGATAGCGAAACGTCGTGTTTATTTTCATTTCTATATACAAAAGGAGGGAAAAAGCCTAATCTGTTCTTTCCTACGGCGGCATTACCCGCATCAGGTTCATGAGGGTATAATCTCAGCCCGTTAACAGTATGGCACCCCTTTCGGGAGACAAAGGTAGGAAGATTTTTTGTAATTGGAATATAATGTGCGTGTTTTGGAACACTCTGTAAAAAGAATCTGTTATACTTTTGCAGCGGTTTATTTAGAAACTGTTTTGATTTTTTACCAACAGCTTATTTTGCTGTTGGTTTTGTCTATGCTTTGAGTATCTTTTGGTCATATCCGTCCTGCTCCTTCGCTAGATAGCCCGCTATCTTTCTCATTAGGGTGACGAATATGTTCCAAAAAGCTATCTCGAATCATGAGGTAAAAAATAAAAACAGTTTCTTGGGAATAAAGTAAAAATAAAAGGATAAAAAATCGTGATGGGGAAGAAGATTGTTTTTTTGCTGGCATCCTTGTTTACGGTATGGATAGCAAACGGACAGAATACTATTATAAAGGGAGTTGTAACCGATTCAATTACAGGAGAAAGATTACCTTATGTTTCTCTTATATTTAAAGGAACGACAATTGGAACAGCAACTGACGGGGATGGCAACTTTTCATTCTCCGCTTTGACCGATGTCAAGAATTTGGAGGTATCTTATTTAGGGTATGACACGAAAGAAGTGAAGGTCATTCCGGGTAAAACGAATAATCTGAAAATAAAATTGGCTCCGAACGGGATCACGTTGAATGAGGTCGTCGTAAAGCCCAAGAAGGAGAAATACAGCAAGAAAGAGAATCCGGCCGTTAAGTTTGTAAAGCAAGTGATTGCTTCACGGGAAAGCAATGATCCGCGTAACCACGATTATTTCCAATACGATCAATATGAGAAGATGGTCTTTGCGATGAATGACTATCATCCCAAACCCAAAAAGAACGGAAAACCGGGCAAATTCGATTTTCTGATCGATTTTGTCGATACGCTTGATGTCGGTACGACTATTCTTCCGGTGTCGGAAAAGGAAAAGGTGGAATCTGTCTATTACCGTAAAGAGCCGAAGTCGGAAAAGCGTATTGTGAAAGGAAACAAGTCATCAGGTGTGGATGAGATATTCTCGCGTGATGGTATCCAGCAGTTTTTGAATGAGGTTTTCCGGGAAGTCGATATTTTCAAGAATGATATTCCTCTGTTTTTACAGAGATTTGTCAGTCCGCTGTCTACTATCGGACCGAATTATTACAAATATTATCTGCTCGATACGTTAAATGTGAACGGACAGAAATGTGTGGATTTGGGGTTTGTTCCTTTCAACTCGGAAACATTTGGTTTCACCGGCCATCTGTTTGTTACACTTGATTCTACGTTCTTTGTACAGAAGGCAATTTTGAATGTCCCCAAAGACATCAACCTGAACTTCGTTTCCGGAATGACGATCGAACAGACATTCGAACGCACGCCCGACAGTACCCGGATCATTACGAAGGACGACATCAACGTCAACTTCAAATTGAGCGAGAAATCGAAAGGTATGTATGCGCGGCGATTGAATATCTACAGCAACCATTCTTTTGATGAACCCGATGCCGAACGGGCGCTTGTGTTTAAGGAGAGTGCACCCGTCATTACGCTAAAAGACGCTTATCAGCAATCGGAGGATTTTTGGACAAGTAACCGTCCGGAGGAGGCAATAAAGAAGAATCCGAACTCGGTCGAAAAGCTGATGGCTAAATTCCGTTCTGTTCCGATCTTTTATATAACGGAGAAAGTAGTTTCAGTCCTCGTGTCCGGCTATATCCCGACGAATAAGGACCCGCTGAAAAGTAAATTTGAGTTCGGGCCCATGAACACGGCAATCAGTGGCAATGCAATCGAAGGAGCCCGTTTCCGTGTGGGAGGAACAACAACGACGGCATTTAGCAGGAACCTGTTTTTTGACGGATATATGGCGTATGGAACAAAAGATGAAAAGCTGAAATATGATGCTCTTGTCGAGTATTCGTTCAATGATCGTAAAGAATACCGTAAGGAATTTCCGCTGAACTCGATCCGCCTGGAATATATGTACGATATCAACCAGTTGGGACAGCAATACATGTATGCCAGCAAGGATAATATGTTCTTGGCCTGGAAACGCCAGAAAGATACACGGGCCACTTATCTGCGGCAAGCTGAACTGACCTACTACCACGAACATTATAATGGTCTGGCTTATGGGGCTGTCATCCGTAACCGTCGCGAATATGCAACCGAATATGCGGTGTTTGACCGGATCGGACCGGATGGAGCCATTAGCCCGGTCAAGAGCTATGATATGACGGAACTGGAGTTGAAATTCCGTTATGCCAAGGATGAAAAGTTCTACCAGACACGTAACCTTCGCTATCCGATTACTTTCGATGCGCTGATCTTCAATTTCAGCCATGTAATGGCAAAGAAAGATTTGCTGGGTTCATCGTACGATTATCACCGTACGGATATCGGTATTCAGAAGCGTTTCTGGTTCTCGGCTTTCGGTTATGTCGATCTTATCACGAAAGCGGGAAAAGTATGGAACAAGGTTCCATATCCTTTGTTGATCCTGCCGAATGCAAATCTTTCGTATACGATCCAGCCGGAATCTTATACGAACATGAATGCGATGGAGTTCATCAGCGACGAATATGCCTCCTGGGATTTGACATATTACATGAACGGAAACTTGTTGAACCGCCTGCCGCTTGTCAAGAAGTTGAAATGGAGAGAAGTATTCTGTTTCCGCGGCCTATGGGGACATCTGACCGACAAGAACAATCCGATGAATGGGGGAGAGGGGCTGTATCTTTTCCCTAACGGTTCGTACACCTTGGGCAAAGCTCCTTATATGGAAGCCAGTATCGGCATTGAAAACATCTTTAAGTTCCTTCGCCTTGATTACGTATGGCGTTTGAACTATCGCGACCATCCGGGTATCCAGACGAAAGGGGTTCGGTTCATGATGCGAATGTCATTCTGATATTATGTTTTTTCAGGCACGGATTTCACGGACAACTGTTTTCTTTTCGTGGTGGTTTCCGTGTAATCCATGCCTAAATTATAGAAAGTTGGATTTATTTCCCTTCTTAGAAAGCCTCTGTCATATTCATATAGACCTGCATGCCCGGCTGCCCGGGTTCTTTCCCTACGTCCAGTCTGAAGTTTTTTCCCGGTTGCATCTGAAAGCGGAGGCCGGCTCCGAAATTTAGTTTCCATTTATTCCAGTCAAAAGGAGTTTCCCCGATCGTTCCGGTTCCGACCCATGCCACAAAACCGCATTTTGCCCAAAAATTCCCGCTTTTGTATTTGGCCGGAGAGCCGAACATATGACGGTATTCAACGATTCCGTAAGCCATCGACTTGTCCCGGTACTTGCCCATATAGTAACCACGAAGGTCGAAAGGAGAACCGAAAGTCGGGAGTTCCGTAAAAGGAATGTCCCCTAAGCCGATCTGGCTTTTGGCAATCCAGGCAAGCGTACTGCGTGGACGAAATACGTTTTTAAACTGTCGGTATTCAAGCTCGATGATCTCGTAGTTATAAGCGCCTCCCCAATATTTACCGAACAATTTGAAATTAGCTCCTAACAACATACCGCGCGTAGGTGTCGCCACATCATCACGAGTGTCATATTGGATAAGTCCGCCGATACCGACGTTGAAGTATTTCCTTTTGAACTGTTGGAAATAGGGATCTTCCTCCATCACCGGATTAACATCCGAAACCTTTGTGTAGTTCAAGTCAAACAAGCCGCCTAAATAAAAATGTGGGCGGACTTCCCATACGAATCGGGGGTACAATTGAAAATAGCTTCGATGAAACCGAGTAGTGGAATCACCCCTTTCGAGATTCTCCGCCTTTTCAAATCCTTTCCCGTAATAGTGTGAAGGCTCGTTCCGATAACCATAATTCATATAGATACGGAAACGGTTTTCATTGAAGAAAAACGTTCCAGCGCCAGCTACAACAATGGTCCCATTTATAGACAGGTTCAAACCGGCAGGCAGGAAAGAACGTTGGGAAATAGTGTCTTGTTTATTCATTCGGAAGCTGGCAAGGACGGCACCACCCACACCGAACGAAGCTTCTGGTGTATATGAAGGACCGCCCAGTACAGACCACCATATGTTTTTGTGGGCCCGGATGGAATCTTTACGCAATTGACGATAGTAACGTTTCAACTGCTTTTCGTTCAATTCCACTCCGTCTACGATGACAGTCTTCTTTCGAGGCACGGTATCTGAAGGAGTCATTATTTCTTCAGAGGAGAGCGCAACGATATCGCGTTGTTCCTGAGCCTTTGCTGGCAAAGAAATCGCAAGTAAAGAGGCTCCCGCAAATACAACAATATATTTAAGCATTGACTAATCCTATTAATGAGGGCAAATGTAGAAAAAAAATCGGATTTATTTCAGAGGGGCAAACGGAACCAAAAGGTCAGCCTTTCATCTTGCTGTAGATCTACATCTATTATTCCCCCGAATTTGTCGGTAATCATGGCAATATAGCATGGGCTGTACAAAAAACGATTGTTTGTGTAAACAAACCATGTGTATTAATTGTTATTAATTTAGAGATATTGTTTAATAACAGAACCTGGCAACCTTAAGAAGTCCTGACTGGCAGGCACACGAAGATGAAAATTCAGTTTGAAATTAAGGAAAAATTGCCTGAGATTATTGCAGAAATAATGCATTCAGACAAGTGGCAAACGAAAATTCTTGAAAAAATGCATGGACTGGAGCGGATAACGATCAAGGATCCGAACTATAAGTCAGAAGCTTGTATCGAAATCTGGCAACATGAAATCCATATCCGGACAGCATGGTCCAATTATACTTATCGTATTTTTACGCGTGGAAATGCCGTCTGGTGTGAATACATCGGAGCCTATCGCGGTTTACTCGAACAGAAGCTCTTGCCGTCTCTTACCCCCAAAATGAATATTTTGGATTCGGAAGTAGTGGAAAGTTCATTAACTGGGAATAAGAGGCAGACCTTGCGTACTTATAGTTCGGAGAACTTGAAATTGAAGAACTTCCGTCGCGATAATTTCAAAGAAGAATATAATGTCACATCTCCGCAGGATCATCCGACTGTTGTATATGACGAATATATAAAGGAAGGGATGCCAATGCCTTCTCCCTATGGGGACAGTCAGCAAAGTAAATAACTACAAAAAGAAAGCACTTGGCTTCAGAACCAAATGCTTTCTTTTTGTAGTTATTTGTCACTTTCGACAATATCTGTGTCGGTCGGTATCTAAAGTTCCAGCGATGAAATTGTCCCATTGCCATAAGTTCTGGTTTATCGACAGACAGGTATATGTGAAATAAGATTAATGATATGTTGCAAAACATATCATTTTTGATCTGTTTATGCGATAAAACATATAAAAAACCTTGCTTTTCGGCTGAAAAGTGTTATATCATTTGGCTAAATAGGGCTTTTGCCTGTATATTTGCAGCCGTTAAAAATAAGAAAGCGATCCTTTAGCGAAGGTGAAGCCCTTGTTTATTTCCTGAAAATCAGGAGTCGGAGAAAAAGGCAATTAAAGGATGCTCCGATTAAGTTTAACATAAAAATGATGATATGAAAGTAAGAGCTTATGTTCTCTTTGTTGCGGTTGCATTGCTTGCTGTGTCTGCCGGAACTAAAAACGCAAAGCCGACAGTCGGCATTAACCCTGGCGACTTTGCTCCGAGAATAGAGTCTTTAGGAACCGAGAGCAATTTCAGTTTTCAAAATCATTCAGGACGTTACACATTGCTGAATTTCTGGGCAACTTACGATGCTGAATCGCGGGCTCGTAACGTTCAATTATGGAATGAAGTCAACAAGTTGAGTTCAGACAAGATTGCAATGTATTCGATCTCTTTAGACGAGAAAGAATCCATTTTTACTGAAACGGTAAAAGCCGACAAATTGGAAGGTACAAAGCAATTTCATGAAGAACTTGGCAGAAAGTCAGAATTGTTTGGGAAGTATAACCTGCAAAAGGGATTCTGTAACTTCCTGATTGACGACAAGGGGGTTATTATTGCTGCCAATGTAGCCCCGGAAGATCTGACGAAGGTATTGAAGAAGGGTTAATCAGCAGATTATTAGCAAAAAAGAGTTGTCCTTATCAAAAGGGGCAGCTCTTTTTTTATTATATTAGTCTATTTTGTTGATTCTTCTTAGTAAGTAGTGCGGTGCGTATGCACTGTTTAATGGTGCCTTTGTCATCATATCCTCGGCAACTGTTCATCACTGAGCATATCGACGATCCTGTAATTGCCATACAACGTTTTCATTTTAACCAGTGCATAGCCTTTTTCCTGAATACAGCCGATAACAGCTGCGTTCTTTCCTTCCGGATAATTCTGCATGACGGCAAGAGCCTGCTCCGTCTTTTCATCCGGTAAGATCACCAGCACCAGTCCTTCGTTGGCGATATGAAGCGGATCAAGTCCTAAAATCTCTGAAGCGCCGCGCACGGCATCGGGAATCGGGAGCAATGTGGACACCTTTGGGAACGACGCCGATTACGCATCCGCCATGATCTTGTTCCAACAAGGATTTGCGGAAAGCAGGATAGAAGATGCTGCTTATCAGTTGGTGCGTCATTCGTCCGCCGCCACCGTGTGCCAATAACACACAGTCGGAATCGGAGAAAGGAATGGGACAATTTGTCGTTATCATATTCTGTATCTATTTATATCTATAGTAAGCAGCACAAACCCCTTCCGAAGAAACCATCGGTGCACCGATCGGATGCTCGGGTGTGCAAATCGTTCCAAAGAAAGGGCAGTCTTTCGTTTGTTTTGTTCCTCGCATAATATCACCAGCGATGCACTGTCTCTTTTCCACGCTCGACGCAAGATCGTCAAAGCACTTTTTATACGCCTCCGTGTCTGCCGAGAGAAGAAGGTATGAGGCATCCTTGTGAAAGGGATTACATTTGTCAAAACATAAATGAAGAAGATGAAAGAGGAGGAAGTTGTCATATCAGTCCTGACCATTCAAGGTTTGGTACAAAGTGTCGGTTTCCGTCCGTTTATCTATCGGATCGCCAGTGAAATGAATATCTGTGGAGAAGTGGACAACCGGAATAATGGGGTCTGTATCCGTACGGCCCTTACTCCCGTGCAACGGGAACTCTTCATCGAACGCATACGTCGCGAACATCCGAAGGTGGCTTCCATACATAGGATAACCGTTTCGGAAAGGATAGAAGTTAGGAATCCATATATGGGTTTTCGTATTACTCCCAGTCGGTCGGAATCGGACGAGGTGACGCAGGTTGCTCCCGATATTGCCGTCTGTCCCGAATGCTTACGTGACCGGAAGACACAAGCGCAGCGCTTGCAATACCCTTTTGTCAACTGTGCGCATTGCGGACCTCGTTTTTCTATCATCCGTGATCTGCCTTATGATAGGAGCCGAACAACCATGTCAGCTTTCTCGATGTGTCCGTCCTGCCGAAAAGAATATATAACGGTCAGCGACCGGCGTTTTCATGCTGAGCCTGTTGCCTGTAACCATTGCGGTCCGTCTTATTACGCCTTATATAATAAGGTAAAGGTAACAGACTATTCGGAACTGCTCAACCTTTCATCCCGTTTGCTTCGTGAGGGTGAAGTGATTGCCGCGAAAGGGATAGGAGGCTATCACCTGATTTGTGATGCGAGGAGTGAAAAGGCAGTTTCCCGGCTACGGGATATCAAGCAGCGGGATGGCATGCCTTTTGCCGTACTGTTTCGGGATATAGAGAATATCCGCCGATACGTTTTCTCGAATGGGGTGGAAGAAAAGGCTTTGCTTTCCTGGCGTCGCCCGATCGTTCTGTTGAAGCAACTCCGGCTGTTGGCTTCGTCCGTCAATCCGGGAATGGAGACATTAGGATGTATGCTTCCTTATATGCCGCTCCATTCCGATTGGTTTGAACGGTTGGATACACCCGCATTGGTGATGACGAGTGGCAATATCAGCGAATGTCCGATAACCATTACCCCCGAAGAGGCAGAAAAGCAATTGGCCGGTAAAATACCCCTCTTGCTCCACCATAACCGGGTGGATGACTCTGTGTTACAGGTCTGTGGCGGTCAGTCCTGCTTGATACGTCGTTCGCGAGGATATGTGCCGGAACCGTTCTTTGCTGACGTTCCGGTTGAAGGAATCTTGGCTTTCAGAGCCGAAAAGGTAAATACGTTTGCTTTAGGGGAGGGAGAAACGATTCTGCAAAGCCAGTATATCGGTGACCTAAAGAATTGGGAGACCTTTCGATTCTATAAGGAATCACTTGAACGTTTTCAACATCTTTTTCGTTTCCGGCCATCCCTTTTGGTCTGCGATCTGCACCCTGACTATCTTTCCAGTGCGGGCCGGTTATTCGATGCCGTTTCATCTTTACTGGGCGTCTGCGATGTCTCCACGCATCAGGCGGAAGCACCTGTTAAGCTGGAACAACTGGCTTCCGATGAATATCAAAGTCGTTATTCTGTTTTAATAGAAAAGGAGTCTATCTCCATGCGTCCCGTATTGGAAGGAATATTGGAAGATCTGGCAGCCGGAGTTCCGGTAACCTGGTTATCCGCCCGTTTTCATAATACGTTGGCATGGCTTTTGGTAGAGATGGCGAAACAGTACAGGATGCAGACCGGAACGGACAAAGTCGTGATCTCAGGTGGCTGTTTTCAGAATAAACGTCTGACGGAACAGTTGCAGCGCATGTTTGCCGAAGCTGGTATCCCGCTGTTCGTACCGGGACATATACCCTGTAATGACGGAGGTGTGGCGGTCGGGCAACTGGCAATAGCGGCTTCCCGGAAGAGGCAGTTATAGTATGAATGCAAAACATATATGTTTTGAAAACGAATCATATATGTTTTGATTGCAAAACACCTATGTTTTAAATGAAGTAGTTATATCGTTAAAGTTATGCATGAATTGTCGATCGCTCAAAGTATCGTTCAGCTATCCGAACAGCAGGCTCGCGAACATCATTCTTCGCAGATAGAAGAAGTGGAGCTTGAGATAGGGTGTCTTGCCGGAGTATAGCTGCAAACATTGGAGTTTGCGATGGAAAGTGCAGTTAAAGGCACTTTGCTTGAAAAAGCGAAGATAATCCGCCGCTATGTAGACGGAGAAGGGCAGTGCTGCGATTGCGAAACGGTCTTTCCTATCGGGAATTTGTTTTCTCCCTGTCCTAATTGTGGTTCTTATTTGATAAATATAACAAAAGGGCGGGAACTTCGGATTAAATCAATTGTTATAAAATAAAAAGACAAACGCTTATGTGTGGAACTTGCGGATGCGGAGAGCATCATCATCACGATCACCTTCATGACCATGAATACTGGCACGGACATGAACATCACCACCGTCATCACGGTGAAGGGAAAGTAATAACGCTGGAACAGGATATTCTCCAGCGCAATAATCTGTTGGCTGAACGTAACAGAGGCTATTTTGAGGCGAAATATATTTTTTGTCTGAATCTGATGAGTTCTCCAGGTTCCGGCAAAACGACATTATTGGAAGAAACGATACGCCAGTTGAATTCTGATGCCACTCTCGTTTGTCCTGCCATGTTCGATTTGGGAGAAGCGAAGAAAGTCGTTATCGTCAGTACCACCGAAGGGGATGACAAGCCGTTGAAATATCCTCATATCTTCTTGGAGGCAGATATCTGTGTGATCAACAAAATCGATTTGGCGCCTTATCTGGATACGGATGTGGAGACGTTGCGGAATAATGCCTTGAAAGTAAACCACCACTTGCAACTATTCGAAGTGTCTGCGACAAAAGGCACAGGAATGGATGCCTGGTGTGATTGGTTGGTGAAAGAGTGTGCAAAATGTAAATAATTTACCCCAGATTTGATAGATAAACGGAGAAATAGACTATATTTGTTCCCGTTCATTGAATCAATTTAATCAAAATGTCATGATTAACCGAGAATTAATTAATCCTCAGAGCATCGTAGTGGTGGGAGGATCCAATAATGTACATAAACCGGGTGGCCGTTTGGTTCGCAATCTACTAGACGGGAAGTATAAAGGCGAACTATATGTCGTAAATGCTAAAGAAGACGATGTGCAGGGCCTGAAATCCTATCATTCAGTGCATGATATCCCAGAGACGGAACTGGCAATCATTTCTATTCCCGGTCCGGCCTGTCCGGAAGCTGTGGATGTGCTTGCCAAACAGAAAAACGTAAAGGCGTTCATTGTCATTTCGGCTGGTTTCGGAGAGGAAACGCATGAAGGGGCGATTCTGGAAGAACAGATGCTGAAAAGTATTAACGAAGCCGGTGCTTCATTGATCGGTCCGAATTGCATCGGTCTGATGAATATGCATTATCATGGTGTTTTTACTCAGCCGATTCCCGAATTTCATGCAGACGGGGTCGATTTTATTTCCAGTTCTGGCGGTACGGCACTTTTCATTATTGAATCGGCTCTGACAAAAGGACTCCGTTTTTCTTCGGTTTGGTCTGTCGGTAACTCCAAGCAGATCGGAGTGGAAGAAGTGATCGAATATATGGATCGCAACTTTGACCCGGTCCTTGACTCCAAAATAAAGATGCTCTATATCGAGCAGATCAAAAATCCGGATAAGCTCTTGTATCATGCTTCTTCCCTGATTCGCAAGGGTTGTCATATCGCAGCTATAAAAGCGGGTAGTACGGATGTCGGTAAGCGTGCCGCATCTTCCCACACAGGAGCGATTGCCAACTCGGACTCGGCGGTGGAAGCCCTGTTTCGCAAAGCGGGTATTGTGCGTTGTTTCAGCCGTGAAGAATTAACAACCGTTGCCAGTATCTTTACCTTGAAAGAAGTGAAGGGTAAAAACTGTGCGATTATCACGCATGCCGGAGGTCCGGCAGTAATGTTGGCGGATGCACTGGAAAAGGGACGGCTGAACGTTCCTAAGCTGGACGGTCCGCTTGCCGCAGAATTGAAATCCAAACTATATCCGGGAGCTGCTGTCGGCAATCCGATAGATATTATCGGTACAGGTACTCCCGAACATTTGGCCACCGCTATCGATTTCTGTGAGAACTGTTTCGAAGATATTGACCTGATGATGGTTATCTTTGGCAGTCCGGGTTTGGTAAAATTATACGATACTTATGAAGTGCTTCATAAGAAAATGGAGGAGTGCAAGAAGCCGATTTTTCCGGTATTGCCATCCATCGTAACAGCGGGTCCGGAAGTGAAAAGTTTCGTGAAGAAAGGTCATGTGAACTTTTCGGATGAAGTGACGTTGGGTACAGCCCTCTCGCGTGTGCTCAACACGCCGAAGCCCATGAGTACGGATATACAGTTGTATGGTGTTGACGTGCCCGAAGTTCGCCGTATTATCGACCGGTTGCCGGGCAGCGGTTATTTGAATCCTGAAGAAGTCCGTACTTTGCTGAAAGCGGCCCAGATACCGTTGGTAGAAGAGTTCACGTCGACTGACCGCGACGAACTGGTCGCTTTCGCCAAGAGAGTTAAGTTCCCGGTTGTAGCCAAGGTAGTCGGTCCTATACATAAGAGCGATATGGGGGGCGTTGCCTTGAATATCCGAAGTGAGGAGCATCTGATATTCGAATATGAACGGATGATGCGTCTGCCTGATGTGACGGCCGTTATGGTACAACCGATGTTGAAAGGGCAGGAGTTGTTCTTAGGAGCTAAGTATGAAGACCGGTTCGGTCATGTCGTGCTTTGCGGTCTGGGAGGCATTTTTGTCGAAGTGCTGAAAGACGTCTCTTATGGTCTATCACCTCTGTCGTATGACGAAACTTATTCCATGATCCGTTCCCTGCGCGGTTATCCTATTATAAAGGGAACACGCGGCCAGCGGGGAGTGGATGAACAGCAGTATGCGGATATCATAGTCCGCCTGTCCACATTGCTCCGTTTTGCATCCGAAATCAAGGAAATGGACATCAATCCTCTTGTTGCGACTGAGCGGGGGTTGTTTGCCGTAGATGCACGTATACGAATTGAGAAGTGATTGATCTTGGATAAATTTCTGATACTAAATGTCCTGTATTCCGAAAGTCTTATAAAAAACTTTTGGAATACAGGACATTTCTTTTAGGCTTTAAAAATTCCCGCACGCAAATGTAGTTATTTACCGAATATGGATGGTAAAAAATAGTTGTAAAACATCTAAAATTATTTAACCATACATGCGAATGCGATCTTTAAATAGCATATATTTGCAGCATTGCAATCTGGAGATAGCAAAACTAAAATCTAAAATTAAATACTGTCGAATATGGAAAGAAAAAGAGTTTACACATTCGGAAATGGAAAAGCCGAAGGTAAAGCAGATATGAGAAATCTGCTGGGTGGTAAAGGTGCTAACCTTGCCGAAATGAATCTGATTGGTGTTCCGGTTCCTCCGGGTTTTACTATTACCACAGAAGTATGTTCCGAATATTATGATTTAGGAAAAGACAAAGTGGTTGAATTGTTGAAATCAGACGTTGAAAAGGCAATCGCCAATATTGAGACGTTGATGAATTCAAAGTTTGGAGATGTTGCCAATCCGTTGTTGGTATCCGTTCGTTCCGGTGCACGTGCATCTATGCCGGGTATGATGGACACAATCCTGAATTTAGGTTTGAACGATGAAGTGGTGGAAGGACTAAGCCGTAAGACGAACAATCCTCGGTTTGCATGGGATTCATATCGCCGTTTCGTACAAATGTACGGAGACGTCGTGTTGGGTATGAAACCGACCAACAAGGAAGATATCGATCCATTTGAAGCAATTATCGAAGAAGTCAAGGAAGCGAAAGGAGTGAAGCTTGACAATGAACTGGATGTGGAGGATCTGAAAGCACTGGTCGCTAAATTCAAAATGGCTGTCAAGGCTCAGACTGGTAAGGATTTCCCGACTTCCGCCTATGAACAACTTTGGGGCGCCATTTGTGCTGTGTTTGACAGCTGGATGAACGAACGCGCTATCCTCTATCGTAAGATGGAAGGGATTCCTGCCGAATGGGGCACGGCTGTCAGCGTACAGGCTATGGTGTTCGGCAATATGGGCGATACTTCCGCTACCGGTGTATGTTTCTCTCGTGATGCCGGTAACGGAGAAGACCTCTTCAATGGTGAATACTTGATCAACGCACAAGGCGAAGACGTGGTGGCTGGTATCCGTACACCGCAACAGATCACGAAGATTGGTTCGCAGCGTTGGGCGGAACGTGCTGGTATTTCAGAAGAAGACCGCGTCGCCAAATATCCTTCAATGGAAGAAGCCATGCCGGAAATCTATAGGCAACTGGACGAACTGCAAACAAAGCTGGAAAACCATTATCATGATATGCAGGATATGGAATTCACCGTGCAGGAAGGAAAACTGTGGTTCCTGCAAACCCGTAACGGAAAACGTACCGGTGCTGCAATGGTTAAAATCGCAATCGACTTGTTGCATCAAGGTATGATTGACGAGAAGACAGCATTGAAACGTATCGAACCGAATAAACTGGATGAACTGCTTCACCCGGTATTCGACAAGGTGGCCGAGAAACAGGCGAAAGTTTGGGTGAAAGGCTTGCCGGCATCTCCGGGAGCGGCAACAGGGCAGATCGTGTTCTTCGCCGATGATGCGGCAAAATGGCATGCTGACGGAAAGAAGATCGTAATGGTCCGTATCGAAACATCCCCTGAGGACCTGGCTGGTATGGCTGTTGCTGAAGGTATTCTGACTGCTCGTGGTGGTATGACTTCGCATGCTGCCGTTGTTGCACGCGGTATGGGTAAATGCTGCGTATCCGGTGCCGGAGCTTTGGAAATCGATTATAAGAATAAGACCGTAGAAGTCGATGGTATTAAGCTGAAAGAAGGCGACTATATTTCTATAAACGGTACGACCGGTACGGTTTATGTCGGAAAGGTAGAGACGAAGGCTGCCGAACTGTCCGGTGATTTTGCCGAATTGATGACTTTGGCAGATAAATATACGAAGTTACAGGTTCGCACGAATGCCGATACTCCGCACGATGCTACGATCGCACGCAATTTCGGTGCTGTAGGTATTGGTTTGTGCCGCACGGAACATATGTTCTTCGAAGGTGAAAAAATCAAAGCCATGCGTGAAATGATCCTGGCGGAAGATGCGGAAGGGCGTAAGAATGCACTGGCAAAGATCCTGCCTTACCAGAAGGAGGACTTCAAAGGTATTTTCAAGGCAATGGCAGGTTGTCCGGTAACCGTGCGTCTGCTCGATCCTCCTTTGCATGAATTCGTTCCTCATGATCTGAAAGGTCAGGAAGAAATGGCTGAAGCAATGGGCGTATCGGTAAAAGAGATCCAGAAACGAGTTGAATCATTATGTGAACATAACCCGATGTTAGGACATCGGGGTTGCCGTTTGGGTAATACATATCCCGAAATCACAGAAATGCAGACACGTGCCATTTTGGGAGCCGCTCTTGAACTGAAGAAGGAAGGTATTGAAGCTAAACCTGAAATCATGGTTCCGCTGACGGGTATCTTATACGAATTCAAGGAACAAGAAAAAGTGATCCGTAAAGCTGCCGCACAGTTGTTTGAAGAAATGGGAGACAGCATCGACTTCAAGGTCGGTACGATGATCGAAATTCCGCGTGCGGCATTGACTGCCGACCGTATTGCTTCTTCTGCCGAGTTCTTCTCGTTCGGTACAAACGACTTGACACAGATGACCTTCGGTTACTCTCGCGACGATATCGCTTCCTTCCTGCCTGTTTATTTGGAAAAGAAGATTCTGAAAGTCGATCCGTTCCAAGTTCTCGATCAGAATGGAGTGGGACAGTTGGTGCGTATGGCTACAGAAAAGGGACGTGCTATCCGCCCGGATCTGAAATGTGGTATCTGTGGCGAACATGGCGGTGAACCTTCTTCTGTGAAGTTCTGCCACAAAGTAGGACTGAACTATGTATCCTGTTCACCCTTCCGCGTTCCAATTGCACGTATCGCAGCGGCGCAGGCTGCTATAGAAGACTGATATTTCTTTAGAAATACACTTTAATTATCAATAAGTTAGGCTGATAGATAGTTGTTGAGCTGTCTGTCAGCCTTTTATTATTTATTGCGTTATAAGCGTAAAATGAATAAAATGTAGGTAGATGTTTAGAAATAGTTTAGTATTTTTGCAACATATGTTTAGAGTATGTTTAGAGTTCTAAATTATTGATTTATGGCAACTTTCAAGACATGTGTGCAAAAACAGAGAAGTGACGGTTTTTATCCCGTTTACATAAGGGTTACTCATAATCGAAAATCGTCTTACATAAAAACGGATAAGATGGTGGATAAAAAAGGATTGACACGCACAGGCGAAGTGAAAGATCCTTTTGTGTTATCTTTTTGTTCAGACATTATTAAGACATATATAGATAAAGCCAATAAAGAAGATATATCGAAGTGGAGCATAAAAGAGCTTGTTGATTTTTTGGAAAAAACAGAAACTGACGTGTGCTTTTCAGATTTTGCACGAAAATATAAGTTTGAAATGGCAAAATCCGGTCAAGAAAGAAATGCAAAAAATTATCAGTTGGCGTATCAGCATTTGGAAAGATTCGCCGGGACGAATAAACTGATGTTTTCCAGATTCACAACTAAGTTTGTAAATGATTGGATGAAATCTTTATCTGGAACATCAAGGGCGAAAGAGATGTATCCTGTTTGCGTACGACAAATATTCAAAGCTGCCATATTGAAGTATAACGATTATGACCGTGGGCTTATCCAGATAAAAACGAATCCTTGGCCAAAGATTGTTATTCCTAAATCCGATAAGCCGGAACATAAGGCCATACCTGCTTCAGAAATAAAAAAATTCTTTGAATTACCTCTTCCTCCTTCAAAGATGAAATGTCCACTCCCGGAATTAGCTCAAGATGTTGCCAAGATGGTGATGTGTTTGGCAGGTATAAATACTGCAGATTTGTATCATCTGAAGGTATCCGATTATAAAGATGGGAAAATTTCCTATAATAGACGGAAGACGGCTAAGTTCAGGAGTGATGGTGCGTATATGGAACTGGATGTGCCGGATATTTTAAAAGACTTGTTTGAAAAATACAAATCTGAAGACGGGGATGAATATCTTTTTAATTTCCATAAACGTTATTCTGATAATGACATTTTTAATGTGAATGTGAATGGCGGTCTAAGGAAAATTTGTCAATTCAATGAACTTCCAGAGTCATATTGTGTCTACACGTTCCGGCATAGCTGGGGAACGATTGCGAGAAATGATATAAGGGCAACTATGTATGATGTGGCGTTTGCCATGAACCATGCAAGCGCTCATAAAGTGACGGAGGTATATGTCAAACCAGATTACTCGATTGTTTCGGAGTTAAACCGGAAAGTGATAGATTTTGTGTTTTATGATAAGTTGCCGGATTTATTGGAAGATGATGTAGATGTGGAGCAAACTCAATTTAGAATATCATTCAAAAATATGGTCCGTGGCACTGTGTTTTTCCAAGAGAAGAAAATATATTCGTTTGAAGATTTGGGGTATAACAATGTTAACGATGTAATTTCCGAGTTGGTAAAACATCTTCCAGAAGATATGCCTATTGGGAGTAAAGCGTTGTTTAGGGTTGATAATCTGGACAAAAAAGAACACAGATTTTACGAACGGCAAAAAGGAAAGGGTTTTTCATAGGAACGGCAATCTTTTGGGTAAGCCTTTTATTTGTTCCAAAATAACAGTTACTACATTACTTGCAATGCCTTACTTTGTAAAAAGTAAGAATCTATGAATAAGGTCAATGTTGGGCTGGGAGGTATAAGCCGTAATACAGATGATGGCGTGTCAAAAGACGGGATGTGCTCGGAACTGATAAATGCACGTCCTAAAAACGGATCGATAGAACCCGTTGGGAGGCCAATACTTGAACGTCAGTTTGCAGAGGGAAAATCTCCGGTATTTGTGCACAAAAACGGCACGTACGAGCATTTGATTTCGTATGCCAACGACATTGTCCTTTTCGATAGCGATAAAGTGGACGGGCAATGGGTTGTAAAGAATACAGCTTTCGCGCAGATACCTGGCGTAAAGCAGATACAATCTGTCGGGAATATCCTCGTCATGGCGACGGGCGAAAGTATCCATTATGCAATATTCATAGGTGGGGAATATACATATCTTGGTGATCAGATTCCGGAACCGTCGATCCGTTTTTCTTGTATTAAAGAAGAAGCTGTCTACTCGGATGATATATCGTGTAATTTGGAGCCGGCAGTTCGTATTCAGGATGTCGGGAGCCTTGCAACATTGAACGAGGCCGGGGAAAAGATTATTACCAATTCTTTTAAAGCAAGTTATTACAAACTGTTGCAAGAAGATGTGTATGATGCAGGACATGTTATATATCCTGTCCTTGTAAGGTATGCCGTCAGGCTGTTCGATGAGAGCTACGTGATGCATTCGTCCCCGCTGCTGGTCGGCGAACCAAATTTTATTAGGATGGCAGTAAGTAAAACCAAATTTGATTTTGACTCCCTGTCGGTGGAAGGTTTTACTTATAAACTTATCGCAAATCCTCGGACCATAGGCGTTAAATATGATTTATCCGGCTTGTCCGGCTGGAAAGATGTCGCTTCGTCTGTGGACATATTCGTTTCAAGACCGTTTGTAATCAATGATCTTGATAGTACGATAAAAACAGTGACCGTTTTGGACAAGAATAATATGATGGTGGATCTCCCGTTTAAGTCGGAAAGCGAATTGCTTGAAGAAATAGGGGAAATATCTAATTTTTATCTTGTCAAAAGCATCCCGATCGGAGATATATCGAATGGGTTTGAAAATATATTTGCCGAAGGCAAGGCATTTAAGAACCTGGAACAGCAAGAAGTCGCAACTGATGATGATTTTACGAGAAGCAGGATAACCGGAAACCTGTATACATATAACGGAAAGCTGCATGTAGGGAACATCCGGGAAAAACTTGCCAAACCCTATCCTCTGGGAATGTTTGCGGTTAGCGACATTAACGAATTTACGGTAAATACGGAGGTGCATGTCAAGACGGAAAGCGGAATGAAAATAGTACATGGAGCAAGTACGGCCTATGGTGCTATGGTTTCCCCATACCTGTCTTACCCGGATTCACGGGCGGTCAAAATGATTATCTACAATGATAAGTATTACGATGAGATTCCGTTAAAGCCGCATCCTTTCTTGAACATAGCCTATAGCTTAAAAGGACTTTATCCTTACTCGATAACCGATAAGTATGGGACCTATACGCCTTTGCCAGAAGATTCCGTGTCGGTTGCTCCCAATAAATTGAAGGTATCAAATGTCTCAAACCCGTTTTATTTTCCCGCCAAACAAACATATACGGTTTCGAGTCGTAACATAGTGGCAATGGCTACAGCGACAACGGCCTTGTCGACGGGTCAGTTCGGGCAATTTCCTCTTTATGTGTTTACGGGCGAAGGTGTTTTTGCCTTATCGGTCGGAACCGGCGATATCGCTTATGCAAATTCTTTTTCTGTGACACGGGATGTATGCAATAATCCGGATTCCATTGTTTCCACTGATGATGCAATTGTGTTTTCTACGGATTCAGGGCTGAAGGTCCTATCAGGATCGACTGTAAGAGATATATCGTCCGACATGGAAGGTTATCTTCCTACGGCAGTCGACAGTTCGCCTATAATTAAAAAAATTGCAGGTGTGGGTGGATTCAGCGACAAACTTTCCTCCACTGAATTTATTTATTATTTGGAGGAAGCAAAGGTCGGGTATAATTATGAAGACAAAGAGGTTATTGTAGCAAACCGGAACTACCCATATTCCTACGTGTTCAATATGCAATCGGGTAGCTGGTACAAGATTTCCGCTTCAATCAACCGCTTTCTAAACTCTTATCCCGAATGTTTGGCCGTATTCAACGACCACGGGGTTTACAATATGCACAATGGACATAGGACAGTCAACAAAATACTGCTGCTGACTCGTCCTATCAAGTTTGGCACGCTTACCCATAAACGTATCGTGCAATCAGCTATTCGTGGCGTAATACGTCCATCCGAATCATTAGTATATTTTCGCGGAGAGACGGTTAAATTCAGGGATCAAGAGATTTTGGCTTTCAGCAAATGCGGCTTCTATGTTTTGGGTAGCAACGATGCCGAACACTTTATTCTGCTGTCCGGGCGTGAAAAGATCGAAGACGTGCGCGACCTTATTACCAAAATGAATAAAACGAAAGCGTTCAAATATTTCATGATAGCTTTGGTCGGAGGGGTGCGTACGGATGTCGCGTTAAACTATATTGAGTTTATGGTGGACGAAACCTACACGAATCGATTGAGATGATCCGGTATTGCGTATAATGTGGACAACCGCTAATTCTAAAACTTAGCGGTTGTCTCTTTTAAAAGTTGAGAGGAAGAACAGGCCGTCTGACGGATTTTCTTCTTTGGTTTATCCTATGATTGATATCAGACCTGATAATTTCCAATTCACTTGCATCTGCCATGTCTGGAGCCACCCTTTTATACCATTTGTATAGAGTATAGGCCGACATATAATCTTTGATGCCGTTTGTGATAGCCCGGTTCTGATTCGTATCGTATGAATCAGGCATTTGGCATGTGAAAATAAACTTTTCTTTTTGATCTGCAGGTTGTGATGGCGAAAGATGGCCGGACAGCAAATCGGTAATCGCTGATGCTGCCGTATTGATATACTCATTAAGAATATCATCGTCATCGTCGCTTGCCTGTGTTTTTGTTGCATGGTTGATACGGGAGAGCTCGCCGTCCTTGTTTGCTTCACCTGTTACAAAGGCTTCTGTTTTGACCTGCAGAAGCACATCTTTTTTTGTTATTTCAAATTGAACAGTCATATTCTTTGAGGTCTTGTTCTCCTCGAAAGGAGTAGGTTAATATTGAGGATATTGTTTTTTGCATATTCGCTGTATTTTCCCGCATCGTTTTCTTCTCTTGCGATATGGAACCAGTTGTAGCATGATTGATTGATGATATACGTTTCCATTTCCGATTGTAACGCTTCGGATGCGGCCCTGTCAAAATTCGAAGGTGTCTCAATGGTTATTCCGTTGTCATTTAAAACAGGATGATACGCTGAAACGAAAGCGGTCATGGATATGATCGAACTTCTAATGAGGTCGTCGATGATATTTCTTTCGTCTTCCGTCACCGCAATGCGATCCAGTCCGTTTTCAACGTTTTTGCCTATAAAGCCGGTTATTTTGGAGATACCCTCGAATATCAAGGCTCTGTTGATGTTGATTACTGTTGTCATACTGTATCTTATTTTGATGCGTTCTTTAAATCTTCGATACTCTTTGATATTGCACTTGCAGTCGACTCTGTTCCTTCCTCACTTAAGGGTTCGGCTGCTATAGGAGGCAATACATACTTTAGCACATTGATATATGTGCTAAATTTAGCAGGGGAATCCTTCGGTAGTTCTTCCCAATACTTGACGAAGTCGTTGAAATGGTCAATGATAAAATCTGACATCTTCATGCGGATTTCCAACTTAATCTTATTTGGTGTTCCTTTTACTCTTCCCCCGACTTTCGGTGCTCCTTTCGGTCTTGCCATATATAGTTTGTAAATAGTTTTTATTGCAAATATAACAATGTATGAAACAATAATATATGTGCATTTAATTAAAGTATCAATTTAACATGTGCGTAGTGGTCCTGTAATCTTACATTTGTGGAAAAAAGTATTGATATGTTGGGATTAATAGGAGGCGGCTTAGGGCTTGCAAATTCAATGTTTGGAGGTATCAAGGCGGCTAAAGAAAGAAAGCGTCAGGATCGGATCATCCGCGAAGCTAAACAGCGAAATGAAGATTTCTTCAATAGCGAATATTACCAGAATTATATGGATCGATCGGATGTACAGGCGGCCATGAAGCGGGTAAGGGATACGATGAGAAAAAGCAACCAAACTGCTGCAGCTTCGGCGGCTGTAACAGGCGCAACCCCGGAAGCTGTCGTTGCACAAAAGCAGGCGAACAATGAAATTATTGCTGATGCCGCGTCCGGCATTCAGGCAAATGCCGATGCGTATAAGAACAATGTAAAATCCCTGTACCTAAATCAGCAGAATGCACTTGATCAGGCTCGTCTTGGCCAATCAGCCATGTCGGAAAGAGGTTATGCCGGTATGGCTGGTGGTGCTTTGCAGACTGCTGGTAGCCTGCTTGGAAACTCTAAGTTAGCGGGTAAGATGGTAGATAGACTGGGAAGTGTGTGGAATAAATAAGGATTGATATGGGATTATTATTCGAAAAGCTAAAAGCAAGACAAAAGCCGGACGGCACGTTTACTCCGGCTCCTGCTGAAGATACGCCTATGTTGTCCGATTCTTCGTTAAATGTTCCTCGACCGGAATATCCAGATAAAATAGAGGTGGAACCGGTATCACAAACAACCATTAAGCCTCAAACTATATATGATATCGTAAGTCAGTACGGCAGGCCGCGCTCGTATGAAAAAGAGGTCGCAGAAGCGGAACGGCAGAAAAAACTTGGGATGTTATCGGATATATTGGGGTTAGGTGTCAATCTTGCGACTGGTGTAGCCGGTCGTAGGATATTTGACCAGCCTCAATCGAACACAAGCATAGCTGACGCAAGATTGCAAAGACTGAAAGACCTTCAGCGGGCAGATAGCGTCCGATTCGATAATGCTCTTCTTAATGCCCGCTTACAGGATTATCAAAATGAAAGGGCCGCTGCTGCTGCAAAAGCTACTGCTGATTGGAATAAGTATAAGTTTGATATTGACACTCGACTTAAACTTGCAGAGAATACCCGTCGAGCAACAAAGGATAAAGCAGATGCAGAAATGCAGGCGGAGAGGGATAGAAAAACGGCTGAATACAGAAGGCAGAATCTTGATCTCCAGCGACAAAAAATTGCTGCAAGTCTGGACAAAGAAAAAGGAAAAGATAAGTTCGACTATTTGATTGGCCATAATGGGCGAAAAACAGTGATACCTAAAGACGAAGCAACCGCGGTAGCTGGGTATTTATACAATAGGATGCAGGAAATAATAGCTTCTAATCCTAACGACGGGCGTACAGTTGACGATATAAAAATGCAAATGGGTGAAGGCGGAGATCAGTCAACTAAGATGCTATCTATTGTGAAAAGGAAGATAAAGGATTTTCCAGAGTTACAGGATGAATTGGAGTCGATCTTAGATAGTCCATATCGCGCTGGTGAGACTCTGGTCGAAAAGAACAAAGAAAAGAAGTTGTGGGGAGAGAATATAGGAACTAAAAAAATCGGATGGTAATGGCAGAACGTGATAATACAGCGAGGTTATATGAAGCGCTGAAAGGTGAAGGCTATACGGATTTAGGAACATTGTCGGAGTTCGAAGGAAGTTTAAAGGATTCTGGGAAACGTGAACATGTTTATACGGTATTGTCAGAAAATGGATACTCTGATCTTGGCGATTTCAAGCAATTTGAAACGAAATTAGGATATGGAGAGGATACGGATAATTTCTTTGGGGATTTTGGCGAACGTCTTGCTGCTGGCGCTGGCCGTCTGGTAGGCTCTTCTACCAATTTACTGAAAAAGATCACTACCCCTGTCGAATCTGCTGTGGATTGGGCAAATGAGCATACTAAAGGGGCGGCTGGTGCGGCTGCACAGTCTCTTGCAGGTACTATTCCTGGGCTTGGCATGATTGCTCATATTCCAGATAAGAATGCTGGTTTAGAAAGACTCTCTAAAAACGCAGAAGCGTTCGCAGAAGATATGCATGAACGGTCGGATCGCTATAAAGGAAAAAGTTTTTCAGACCTATGGAGCGAGGGCGATTATCAAGGGGCGTTCGGTTCAGCTTTTTTGGATGCAGCCGAATCTGCTGCGACTTCTGCTGCTATTGCCGCAACAGGTGGTGCGGGACTTGTTGCAGCAGGGCTTACTACTGCTTCTGACAAATATGACGAATTGAGCCGGGAAAATCCAGAAATGGGCGAAACTTTAAAATGGGCTAATGCGATTGGAACGGGTGCGGCCGAAAGTTTGTCTGAAGTTTTTGGCGCGGGGATGATGGGCCGTACAGTAAAAAACATCTTACAGAAGAGTGGTCGTGAGGCAGCAGCCAATCTTGTAAAGAAGAATTTTCTTGATAAGATAGCCTCTTTTGAGGGGAAACATTGGTTTGCAATGCCGATAGCCTCAGAAGGCTTGGAAGAGGCTGGAAATGCTCTTGCCGGTTATGCGATAGACCGATTAACAGGTGTAGAGCGTAATGACAACATATTTAAAACGATGCTTGATGCCGGTGTTGCTGGTTCAATGGGAGGTGCACAGTTTTCTCCTTTTATTGGTGCAGCTAAAGGATATAGTGCTTATCAAAAACGGCAGATCACGAATAGATATAAAGAATCTTCAACTTTCGCCGGGGAAATCCTGCATGGAGATGTGGAAAAGTTCAATGACGCGATCGTTAATCGATTGAAAAATCCGAAATCAATACAATCTTTTATCGATAATGTTGCATCGGTTAAGAACTTGAATCCGGAGGAAAAGCGAAAACTTGAACAATACACGGTTGATCTGCTGAATTATAACGGATATGTAGACTATGTGCAGTCGCGTATTGACGAAGAAACAAGGCGCCGTATGGATGATGTTGGCCGAACGGCCAATAAAGACATGGGGCAAGTTGTTACAGTCAAATTTCCTTCTTCAGACCAGCCGGTTTATATAACAGGCGGTAATATTGTTTTTGACGAAGAAGGATTGGTGGATGCAAAACAGTCGGATGATATTTTGTATTATCTTGATGAAAATGGCAAAGTCCAGCAAGGACGGCCTGAAATGTTCGATAGTTTGATCGAACAGTATCCAGTTGAGCAATTATATGCCGATATCATAAACACAGTCCCCGGTGAAGTGATTGCACAAGAAGAGATGGAGTCCGAAGCGGCAGATATGCAGCCGGTGATGTTTAATCCTGGCGATTTGGTGAATTTGGTGGACGGTCGTCAAGGGATAGTGCAGCAGATGAGCGATGATGGAGGTGTTATCGTTGAAGTTGATGGCATGACGGAAGAAATAGGGTTGGATTCTATTATTGACAATATGTCAAAAATTCAAACCCAAAATGAGGATTCTTCAACGGATGGAGACAGCAAAGTGTTAGAAAATGTGCCGGAAAAGACGTTGGAGAGCGTTGTCGCATCGTTACCCAAACGAAATGACGGGACGATCGACTATAAGGCCATGACTCCACAGCAGCAATATGAATATACGTCCCTTTCCGAATCTCCTCAGACGGCTCTTGAAGATTTGCGTGCGGATATAGAGAATAAACGAAGTGAAGTATCCAAGTCGGAATCCCAGATTGAGAAAGCATCGGGTGGGGAACGTGCGTCGTTGCGGGATGAAATACGTGTAAAAAAACAGGAATTGGCAGATCTGGAAGCGTTTTACCAGACTGTCGCGCCAGATGCGGAGGGTTCTGCCGAAGGAAATGTTATTTTACCAGAAGGTGTTATTGCATCCCAGACGGAAATTCCGATTAACCAAGAGTCAAATATTCCAGAATCATCTATTCCCATGGACGAGGCTGGTAATCCTATTTATCATCAGGCGGAAATCAGTGATACTTTAGATGCTCTTCTTGACGGTTCCCTGACACTTGAAGAAGTGGACCAGTTTGTAAATAATCATATTTCTGATGCAGAAAGGCGTTTAACCGAGTCGGGCAAAAAGGCTCCTGTGATGGAGCTTGATATAGACGGTTATAAAGCCAGAAAAAAAGAGTGGGAAGAAGGGCGGAAGCCTATCGAACAGGAAAAGAGCTATTGGGAAGATATTAAATCAAAATTGCAGGATGCCCGTGTGAAACCGGGTGAAGAAGCTGCCATTAATTTAATGCGTAATACTGCACCACAAAGCGGGGAGGAACTGGCCGCGCAAATGCTGGCCAATGGTTCTATAAAGTTGCTGCAGGATGATTATCGACGTGAAACCGGAGGACGTATATCTGAATCCCGTTCGCTGTTTGGATTGTTTGCCGGGAAAGATAAAGGTGGCGTATCGATAGAGCGTGCCGGCGAAATCCTGATGCAGGCGGATTTGGAGAACGGTTCTAATTTCTTTGACCAGAATGATCCGAATGCCGGTCGTAATGCTATTATTGAGGTGCTCTCGACGGCGCGTACCCGTGGCGATCTGATCAATTACATCAAGAACCGCCGCGAAGCGAAAGCCGAAGAGATACGGCAGGCAGAATATAACGAATATGCCCGCTGGTGCGAAGAGAACTACCATCTCTCGCCGGAGGACTACGAATCCTACGAAGAGGATCTGCGTAGGCAGGCTCAAACTCTCACAGATGAGACGGTCGAATACGTCAGCGGGGAAATTGCTGATGAAATAAGAGACATCGAAGAAGAACTCTCTGAGATAGATGCTATCTTAGCGGAAAATAAAAATAATCCAGATGAAACAATTGAACGAGATGACGAAAGAAGAACTGGCAGCCTACACGAAAGAGGCGATCAGTTATTGCAAGGAGAACAATCTGTACCGACCGGGCGAACTGGTGAAATTGAAACAGAACATCCGGGAGTTGATAACGGTATCCGTAACGCGGATGGAGCTGCACAAGAGGGCGCAGGAGATGAAGCCGTAGGAAGAAGATATGCGGATGAAGCTCAACAGGGTCCTGTGTCAAAGCCGCAAGGATTAAGTGGAGAAGAGGCGGATTTGCTTTTGTCTCGCATGGAGTCCGCAGCAGAAATATCGAGTGAGAAAGAACTTACTCCTGAGACTTGGGCTGAAACATTCGACGAGAACAATTTTATTGCCACCCCCATAGGATCTGTGAAAATGGGAGGAAACCAGATCACTAAATTCTTTGAGAAAAAGCGTACCAAGGAGTTCGGTATGGTTGGTCCTACATTGTCTAATCCGGATGTGATTATAGAGGAGGCAAGCGAAGCGAAAGACGGAAACGCAGAGAGAGGAAGCAGCTTTTTGTTTATCAAGACATTCAACAGGAATGGAGAGAAGGTTAAGTTCTATGCCTCTATTACTGTCAAGCAGGACGAGATGGAAGTGTCTGTAAGCAGTCACTATATGAACAAGAACAAAGTCAAAAGAGCCTTACAGGAAAGCGGTGTGCTCTATATAAGAGAAGCATTACTCTCCAACAGCTCTGAATGGCGCTTAGCTGAACATCGAGACGATGTGCCGGACCTCCTTCCTACGCAAGAGAGTAATGCTTCTGAAAACAAAGATACTCATTCTTTCCGTAATAACAGTGAGTTAAGCGAAAAAATTGCAGATGCCGAAGCAAATACCGATATAAATCCTACCGAAGCCCAGAAGGGAGCCGGCAATTACAAGAAAGGGCATGTGCGTGTAGGTACATTTGATATTAGCATCGAGCAACCGAAAGGTTCTGTTCGTAGTGGCGTGGATGCTAATGGCAAGAAGTGGGAAACGACCATGCAGAACACCTACGGCTACATTCGTGGTACGGAGGGCGTGGACGGCGACCATATAGATGTGTTCCTATCTGATGATATTGATGGGTGGAACGGTCGAAAAGCGTTTGTGGTGGATCAATACAACGAGGACGGCAGCTTTGACGAGCATAAGGTAATGCTTGGCTTCAATGAGGCGGCCGATGCCGAGACGGCTTATTTTGCCAACTATGACAAAAATTGGGCGAAGAAGCACAAGACGGTGGTAACTGCCGTAAACTTGGAGGATTTCGAGAAGTGGATAGGTAGCAGCCACCGCAAGACAAAAGCGTTTGCAGAATATAAGAGTGTAAAGACAGAAGACGTTCCTCAAAAAGCGGAATCTTCTGTCTCCGGCAATGGATACACTATTGAGCCGGCACAATACACTACCAAGCGAGGCAAGGTATTGGACATGCACCTTGTAAAATTTCAGTCGGAATTGCGCAAGGAAGTTCAGAAGCACACAGCCATGTTCGCCAAAGAGATGAAAGGCTGGTGGGATAGAGAAAAACGTGGATTTATGATGCGTAGTGAAGAAGATGCCAGACGATTGGTTGACTACGCCACAGATGCACAATCACAACCCCCATTATCCCTGTCCGATTTGTCTAAGGTCAATGACGGTGATGTGCAGTTTGCAGAGTCTCCACAGGCGAAAATACAGAAGCAAGAGGAAAAACAGGAATATACCCCTGTATGGCAATACTCTGTTTCTGTTGACAAGGAAACAGGATATACCACATTGAAGCGTGATGACGTGAGCGGCTCTATCCCTATTGGGGATGGACGTTTCAATTACACAACAAACAGTCCTGAAGAAATGTTGGAGATTGTGCGCAATCCTAAGAATTTCGATCAGGAGCTGCGTGATGCTGTTGAAACTATTCTTGAAAACAAGGTCAAGATTAGGGAAATTACACGTGCAGAAAAAGCAGAAACCGTAAAGCAAGAGCCTAAGTCGGAAAATAATCCGAGCGGTAACCGTCTTGTTACCGATGAACGGTATGCTGAGCTTCGCGAGCGTATGCGCAAGAAACTTCTCGGTCAAATGAATATCGGTATAGATCCAGAGATACTTGCAATCGGTACGGAAATGGCAGTGTATCATCTGGAGAAAGGTTCACGTAAGTTTGCCGAGTATGCAACGGCCATGATTGCAGACTTGGGTGATGCCATACGTCCATATCTCAAAGCGTTCTATAATGGCGCAAGGGACCTGCCCGAAGTTTTAGAAAATGGTTTGAACAAAGAAATGTCTTCTTACGATGAAGTTCAGGCATTTGATGTAACCAATTTTGATAAACCTGGCATTGACATTTTTGCGACTGCTGAAACCATAGCGAGAGAAGTAGAAGTAAACAAGGAAGTTGAAATTGCCGAAGAACGTATAAAGAAAACTCGTTCGACGCGCAAAAAGATTGAGAAAAAAACAGTAATTTCGCGTAAATCAAACAGCTTAGATTTGTTTGACAATCAATTTGATAATAACGAAACTAATAACAAAGATGGATTACGAAGAAATGATGCAGTTCGCCCCGAAGGATTGTCAACCAACGGTAATCGACACAGGCAAGGATTATCAAGAGGCACTGAAACAAGTGGCGAAAACGAACAACAAGCCGGTAGAGGAACTGACAACGAAAGAGAAGGAACAGGCGATGCAGTCGATAGGGCTGTGCGACCTCGACTTTCAGATGCCATAGAAGAAAAAAAGAACACCCGCAACAATCATTCTGAACGTGGCAAAGACCATGCTCCGACATCGGTAGATGCACGTATCGAAGCCAACATCAAGGCTATCGAGCTTGCAAACCTGTTGCTTGAAAGTGGCGAACAGGCTACAGAAAAACAGATGCAAACCCTTCGCAAGTTCAGCGGCTGGGGCGGTTTGGGTAAGGCTTTCAACGAAGGTACATCGTATGCTCCTAACCCCATTGCAAAGAAGCTCCGTGAATTGCTTGGCGAAAAGGCGTATAAAGAGGCTGTAATGAGTGCAAATAGCGCCTATTACACTCCGGCTTACGTTGTGGATACGCTTTGGGACATTGCCGAACAAATGGGCTTCAATGGTGGAAACATTCTTGAAGGTTCTGCCGGTATCGGCAATATCTTAGGGCAGATGCCTACAAACATCAGCGAGCGTAGCAATATCCATGCCATAGAGATTGACGGAACTTCAGGCGGTATTCTCTCGCTCCTTTATCCTGATGCCAAAGTGGAAATACAGGGCTTTGAGCAGACACGCATACCTAACGGCAGTGTGGATTTGGCTATTACCAATGTTCCGTTCGTTACCGGACTCCGTGTAAACGATATCACGGGTGACAAAGACTTGTCGAAGAAATTCCACAATATACACGATTTCTGTATAGCAAAGAATGTGCGCAAACTGCGTGAGGGCGGTTTAGGCATTTTTATCACGTCCAACGGTACGCTTGACAACAGCAAGAAACTCCGTGACTGGATTGTGAGCGAGGGAGGTTCAGACTTCGTGGGTGCTTTCCGTATGCACAACAAGACTTTCGGCGGCACCGGAGTAACCTCTGACATCGTTGTTATTCGCAAGCGTGTGAACGGACAGAAGTCTGTCCATGCCATTGATGTAAGCGATGTGAGCGGAGAACGTATGACGGAGTACGACACTGGGGAAACACGCAAGGTCAAGGGCAAGGAAACGCCTGTCATCAAGCAACTTTCGATGGACTACAACCGATATTTCATTGAACATCCCGAAAATATGGCAGGTGAAATGCACTTTGCATTTGAGAAAGGCGACACTTTCCGCCCGACAAGCAAGAGCTTATATCCTAAGCAGGACAAGAAGCAGGAAGATATGTTATCGGAGTTTGTCCGTTCATTCAGTGCAGAGGAATTTGGCGAACGCAACACAGAACTTGTCACTGATGCAATGCCCGGCAAGAAGATTGGCGAAGTGTTTGTCAAAGACGGAAAGCTGTACATCAACTCAACCGCAAGCGCACAACCTCTCGATGTGAATGCCAATAAGGTAAAAGGACATACGAAAGTGGAATGCTTCGAGGCGTACACCGCCATCAAGGAAGCCCTTGCGGAAGTCCTTTCCTATCAGACCGAGAACGAAAGTGATGAGGGACTGAAGCCCTTGCTTGACAAACTCAACAAGGCATACGATGATTTTGTTTCCACATACGGACACTTCAACAAGAACACAGCCATTGCATTCCTCCGTAATGATGTGGACTATGCCAATGTGTTCGCTCTTGAAAAGTTTGAAGAAACGGCAGATGAAAAAGGGAACCGGGTACAGAAATTTGACAAGACCGATATATTTAGCAAGCGTGTTGTTGAAAAAGAGAAAGAGCCTACTCCAACCAATATCAAGGACGGTATTATTGCAAGTATCTTCAAATTCGGTCGTGTTGATGTACCATACATCGCGGAACAACTTGGTACAGGTATCGAGGATGTGAAGAATGAAATAATCGAAAGTGGTTATGGCTTCGAGAACCCTGTAACCCGGCAGATGGAAGCATCGTATCAGTACTTGAGTGGAAATATCCGCGAAAAACTCCGTCAAGCAAAGGAAAACAACGAGAATGGGAAATTTGACCGTAACATCAGGGCATTGCAGGAGGTTATGCCTATGGAAATTCCTGCGCATTTGATTGATTTTACCCTCGGAAGCTCTTGGATTGATCCGAAACTATATGAGGATTTCGTAAAAGAACGCACGGAGGTTGACGTACGGTTTACAGCTGTTGGTGGTACTTGGTTTATGAAAGAACCATACTTTACTAACTATGAAAAGAACCGCGCAATGGGTGTAACCAGTGAAATGCTCGGTCGAACCATTATGGGACACACCCTCATAGAAGCCGCCATTCAGAATAAGAGCATCACGGTTTCCACTACCAAGAAGCATTATAACGGCACAACCGAGACCATCACCGACAAGGAAGCGACACAGGCATGCGCTGCCAAGATTGACGAAATTCGTCAGGACTTCAAAGATTGGGCAAGGCAGAAGATGCAAAGTGATCCGAAAATGTCTGCATTAATTGAACGTATCTATAATGACACGTTCAACAACTTTGTGCCGATGAGCGTACCCGATGAGTTTGTGCCAGAATATTTCGGTGGTGCTTCTCATGAGTTCAAGATGCGCCCGCATCAAGGCAGAGCCATTGTTAGAGGCACACAACAGCCTTTGTTGCTTGCCCATGAGGTTGGAACTGGAAAAACCTTTACTCTAATCTCCACCGCTATGGAAATGCGCCGTTTAGGGACTGCACGCAAACCGATGATTGTAGTACAGAACGCTACCGTTGGACAATTTGTTGCGAGTGCAAAAGAACTGTACCCCAATGCCAAGATACTGACACTTGAAGAAGCAGACCGTAATGCAGAAGGCAGAAAGAACTTCTATGCCAAGATACGCTACAACGATTGGGACATGATTGTCGTTCCCCAATCGACCTTTGAATTTATCCCTGACAGCGAGGAAAGGGAAATGGCTTTCGTGCAGGACAAGATTGAGGAGAAGATGCTTATTCTTGAAAAGATGAAAGAGGAAGATCCAGACGGAAAGAGCATGATTACTCGACAGGCTGAACGGGAAATTGAATTGTTAGAGGAACAGCTTGCCGAACTTACAAATAATGCTTCAAAAAAACGTACTGCCAACGATGAAAAGAAACGTGCAATAGCCTTGCAGAATGCAGAGGTTAAAGCTATGGAAATGCTTGATCGTCGGACTGACGATGTGGAAAACTTTGACGACATGAACATTGATGCTCTGCTTGTAGATGAAGCGCACGAGTATAAGCATCTCGGATTTGCCACTGCCATGCAACGCGGAGTTAAAGGCGTGGACCCGTCATACAGTAAGAAGTCGCAAGGCGTATTTCTGAAAACACAAGCCATTTTGGAAAAGAACAACGGACGGAACGTAATATTCGCCACTGGTACACCCATTAGCAACACCGCTGCAGAAATTTGGACATTTATGCGCTATCTCATGCCGGCTGACACGATGAAAGAGTACGGTATCTATTACTTTGATGACTTTGTGCGCAACTTCGGTAACATTCAGCAAATGTTGGAGTTTACCACAAGCGGAAAATTTAAAGAGAACAACCGTTTCGCCGGATATGTCAATCTTCCTGAACTGGTGCGTATATGGTCGGGAGTGTCCGATACCGTCCTGACTAAAGAAGCCGGTGGAGTAAAGGACAAGATTCCCGAAATGGAAGGAGGAAAGGCACAAGATCTTTATCTGCCACAGACACGTGCATTGCGTAGCATTATGAAGTTCGTAAAGAACGAACTTGAACAGTATGAGCAGATGAGTGGCAAGGAAAAGAAAGAGAATAGCCATATTCCTCTTACGATGTACGGTATTGCCAAAGCCGCAGCCGTGGATGCCCGACTGGTTCTGTCCGATACGGAGGACGATCCGAACAGCAAGACCAACGAAGCCGTACGCCAGACTTTGCGCTCACTGAAAGAAACAGCCGACTACAAAGGTACGGTTGCCATCTTTGCCGACAATTACCAAAACAAGCAGAGCGGTTTCAACCTGTACGATGACATTAGAGACAAATTGATTGCAGAGGGTGTTCCTGCTGATGAGATTGTAATAATGAGGTCGGGAATGACCGTCAAAAAGAAACTTGAAATCTTTGAAAAGGTAAACCGTGGCGAGGTTCGCGTGATTCTCGGTTCGACCTTTACGCTTGGTACGGGCGTGAACATTCAGGAGCGCTTGCATACACTGATACATTTGGATGCGCCCAACCGTCCTATGGACTATACCCAACGCAATGGGCGTATCTTGCGACAAGGTAACTTGCACAAAGATATGGGTAAGCCTGTACGCATCTTGCGTTTTGGAGTTGAGGACAGTTTGGATGTTACCGCATACCAACGTTTGAAAACGAAAGGAGCCATTGCCGACAGCATCATGAACGGTAAACAGGTAATGACAAACAGTATGTCCAATCGTGTGCTTGAAGAGGAAGAGGATGTGTTCGGTGATACTATAGCCCAACTCTCTGGAAGTGAATATGCGATGTTGAAAAATAATGCGGAAAAGAATGTACGCAAATATGAAAGTAGAAAAAAGCAATGGGAAGCCGATCAAACCTATATCCATAATGCTAAACCAAGATTAAAAGGCTTGATTAAAGACGCAGATGCACGTATTGAGAAACACAGCAAATTGTTAGCTGATATTCGATCTTCATTTCCCGATGGTAAGTTCAAAGAGATTGTTATTGGAAAAAATCATTTTACGGCCGTTGAAGGCATGGATGATTTTTTCAAAGAATATAATAAAAGTATACTTGCGGATGCCAAGAAGATAAAAGATGGTGATATTGCCGGTGATCAGACACGAGAATTAACCGTGCAGATTAGCAATTTCACTTTTAAAGTAAAAACCTTTTTGCAAAAGGAAATGAATCGGGACGGTGGTGCTTTGTTTGTAGAAGTACATCGTAAAATGTACTATTCCTGTCCCGAACTTGATTTAGAGGCAGTGCCTGTGAAGCAATCGTTACTACGAAATGCTATTGAAGACATTGTAAAGAATGTGATTACGGGTAAAGATGATGCCAACAGGTTGGAAGTTGCTAAGAATAGTAAAAAGCATAACGAGGCTGAATTGGAACAGCTTTTGTCGAGAGAAGGTAAGCCTTTCGAATATAAGGATGAACTGGTGCAGGCGAAAAAACAGTTTGAAGAGTATGCCGAACTGATGAAAAAAGAGCTGCAGGAAAAGGAGGCCAAGTATGCAGAAATGGATAAAACTGTTGAAACTGCTACCGATATCGTTAATATCGGAGAAGAGGATGAAGCGCAGTCTCATATCAATCGTAAAGACGATAAGAATGTCCGCTTCCGCAGTGCTTCCGATTCTTTAATGGAAACCTCGTCTAAGTTTTCACAGGTGGCAGCCATTGATGAATTGGCAAGTAGCCTACATATTCCGATACACATCATCCGGGATATAAACGATATCACGGACGAGGACAAAGATACTCAACGGAAGAAACGAGGGTCCAAAGGTTGGTATGATATGGAAACTGGCGAAGTATATTTGGTTTTGCCCAATGCTGAAAACATCGCCGACGCACAAGCGACCGTTTTACACGAGGTCGTTGCGCATAAAGGGCTTCGCGGACTATTAGGAGAAAAGTTTGACGACATGATGGATTCTGTCTATCGCAACCTACCGGAAGATGTGCGCCGTAAGGTTACCCGTGCCGGACTTTCCCGCTATGGGGGAGACTTCAGGATCGCGACGGAAGAGTATTTGGCTTCTGTTGCAGAAAATGGTGTATCCGAGCCGTCCATTTGGCAAAAGATAAAATCGGCCATCCGCGGATTTTTCCGGTCGTTGGGAATCGATTTGCGTATGCGGGATGAAGATATTGCTTATATGTTATGGAAGAGTAAGAACCGTCTTGAAAAAGGTGATTCACTTGTTACGATCATTCATAAAGTGGCCAAAGATGGAAATATGCGTGATACATTGTTGTTCCGTGATCCCTTGGTGCATGGCGGGACAATACTTAATACTCCATCGGAAGACAGAAGAACAATGATACGGACCATTGGTGCAGTATCGGAAGGTGCGAGAAGTTTTTCCGCTATGACACGTGAATTCTACAAGCGTTTCCGTGAAGGCTACCAAGACCAGAAGATTCACATCCGTGACTTTCAAAAGGCTGTAGAGAAAGAGACGGGACACAAAGTAAAAGATTATGAGGATGCCTATATCTACGAGAATACGACGCAGGGACGGGCAGAATATGATGTGAACCATTTCAAAGCGAATGAATTTGCCGCCTTAGTGAACGAGGTTGCCCGCTTATCCAGAGATGGCAAGAATATAGACAAGGATAAACGACGCAAGGTTGATCTTTACATGAAGGCAAAGCACGGTTTGGAACGTAACGAAGTAATGCGTCGTGAGGCACTTGCATCAGTAGAACAGCCATCTCCCGAACTTATTGAATCGATCGGTAATAAGGACTTTGCCGGGCTGACCGCCATAACAAAAGCCTTATCTGCGGAGACAAAGGGTATGGATGAAGATATTGTTCGCCGGTTTGTCGAAGAGTTTGAAAAGGAGAATGATACGAAGAAACTTTGGGAGGCAGTAGGGAAAGCAACCCGCGCCACGTTGGAGAAGATGTATCAATGCAATCTGATCAGCCGTGAATCCCGTGATCGTATTTCTGGTAAATATGAATATTACGTTCCTTTGAAAGAGTGGGAGGAAACGACTGCAGGCGATATCTGGGACTATATAGATAGTAACCGTGATATAGTTTCCAATCCGATCAAAAAGGCAAAAGGGCGTACTTCTATGGCAGGTGACATCTTGGCGAATATTGCAAGCGACTACGAAAGCGCGACAATGATGGGTTATAAAAATCTTGTGAAACTTCGCTTTGCTAATTTGGTCCGAAATAGTAAGACCGGCATGGCAAGCGTTTCCAGACAATGGTATGTAAAGAGCGGTGTTGATACCGAAGGTCGTACTCTTTGGGAGCCAGTGTCCGCAACCGGATTGACAGAGGATGCCGAAACGAATGCAAGTATCATTAATGATTTCGAGGAAAAGATGAAGGAACTGCAGGAGAAAGGTGAGGCTAAGACGCAACAGGAAGTATTGAACCTTGGTGTGCCGATCAAAGATTGGCAAGAGCAGCAGCATGTCGTCAGAGTAAAAGAAGGTGGACGTGACCTATTGGTTTACATCAATGGGAATCCAGTCGTTTCTCAAGCAGTCAATGGCATTAATAGAGCGAGTCTTGATAATGTGGTTCTGAAAGGATTGAACAATGTGCGTAAATTCATGATGCAGAATTACACTTCGCGCAATATTAATTTCATCCTCCGCAACTTTGCACGTGATTTTTTCTATGCCAACACGATGAATTTTGTAAAATATGGAGCAGCTTACGAAGGAAGGTTCCTTAAAAACTATCCTCTGGCCCTTTGGCGTATCGCCAAAGTAGAAATAGGGGGAAGGACTGATTTGGAATACGAAGCGTTTCTTCGTGGTGGCGGCAAGACCGGATACGTGGCGACATTCGGTTATGATAAGTACAAGAAAGAGGTGGAACGTCTGTTGAATAGAAACGCGGGTGGCCGTGTCCGTGTCAAAGATGTGTTCAATGTGCTTGGGGGATACTTCGAAATGGTGAACGGTGTGGTAGAAAACGGTGGACGCTTTACGACTTATCTTACAGCAAAAGAATCTGGAATGACAGAACTACAAAGTATCAACGCAGCAAAAGAAGTGTCGGTAAACTTCAATCGACGAGGTAGCGGTGCGATGGGTGCGGTTTATATGCAGAACTTCTTTCATTTCTTTAATGCGGCTATACAAGGAACGCATAATTTTGCTCATGCGGCAAAGCATAATCCCGTACGAGCAGGTGCGGCTATTGCTATGTGGGCGACGCTTGGATTTGCCGTTAGTACTTTGTCTAAAATGCTTTTCGGAGATGATGACGAGTATAACGATATCCCAGATTATGTACGGCAGAATAATTTGATCCTGCCTATAATGGGTGCACCGGGGAAATATGTACTCTTACCTCTTCCTGTTGAGCTTCGAATGCTGTTCGGGCTTGGTGATATGTCGGCACAGTATACAAGAGGCGAATATAAGGGGCGTGACTTTACATCGGATGTCATGGGTAAATTAATGGATGTGCTTCCACTTAGTATTGAGTCGAATGCGACAGACAATCTTGTCGAAGCTGCCACTCGTACATTTACCCCGGACATGATATCTCCAATTACGGAGGCGTATCTCTTCAATGAAAACTACTTCGGGAAACGGATCACGGGGCGCAACGAGTTTAATAAGTATGTTCCAGAATATCATAAGGTAACGACTGGAACCAGCAAAGCGATAATCAAAGCCTCCGAACGGCTGAATAGTCTGTCGGGAGGTGATTATGCCTCTAAAGGAAAATTGGATTATGCTCTTTTGAATCCTTCTGCCGTAGAGTACCTTTTCGAACAGTACTTAGGTGGCGTAGGTAAAGCCATTGCTCAATGTTACAAAACGGTGGAAGGCGCAGTAACCGGAGATGTGCAGCTTAGGAATATCCCAGTTGTGAGCGGGCTGACCTATGACACAGAAAATATGGTTCCGCGTAATTATACAAACGAACGCTATAACCATTACGTGAAAGACTTTGAAGAGATGCAGAGTAGGGATAGGATGTACCGTAAAGGGCTCGAAGGAGGTAAGGACCTGTCGGGTAATTACAAATCCTTTGCCAATAGTCGTGCATACCGACGTTATCAAACGACCAGCTTTTATAAAAAAGCGATTGAAAGTATGTATGATATGGCCCGCTTGATGGATGGAGAAGAAAAGAAAGCTCTTTACGAACAGGCGAGAAAGACAAAAGAAATGATGATTAACGAATTAGACAAAATAGGAGATGAATAGAAAGTTTTATAACCGTAGATTGAAACCGGGAGTGGAGCGGGGTGGTCGCACCCGGTCAGCTATTAGTTTGACAAAGGCTACAGATGTGCTGAAAGAGGCTGAAAATGCTTGGTGGGGACTTAGTGAGGTTCGCAAGAAGGCTGCACGTTCCCAGATGTATGGATTTGAAGATCAATGGGGCGATCTTGTTATTGATCCAGCAAGTGGGAAGAAAGTGACAGAAAGTGCATATATTCGATCGCAGGGTAAAGTGCCTTTGAAAAACAATGTCATTCGCCCGATTTTGAAAAATATCGACGGACAATTCCGAAATAACCAAACGAAGCCCGTTTGTGTTGTTAGGGACAAAAGGGAAAGTAAGATTGGAGAAATGATGAGCATTGCAATTGAGTATTGCCATCAGATCAACGAAACGACGGAAATGGATGCTGCAAGTTTGACGAATCTTATGCTTTCAGGGTTATGTGCCCAACGGGTAGAGTACGGCATGAATCCGGCTAAACAAAATTTGGATGTGTGGGTTTATCCAACCAATACTTATCGGTTATTCTTCAACACGGATATAGAAGATCCTCGGACATGGGATCTTCGTATTATCGGGGAAATGTATGATATGACTCTTTCGGATATTGTGGCCGCATTTGCCCGTGATAAAACAACCTGTGATGATATTTATCGGATTTACGGTGATCATAACGGGGCTACCTGGGCTGATTCGTTTGGATTACAAGGGGACCAGAACAAAAATATGGATTTTTATATGCCGTCCCGTCCAGATCTTTGCCGGGTGATCCTTGTTTGGAAAAAGGAAAGTAGGGAAGCACTTTTTTGCCGTGACCTATTGAGTGGGGAATGGTGGTATTCCAATCTTTCCGACAGAAAATCGATAGATGTTTTAAATAAGCAGCGTATGGAAGAAGCGTTAGCTAACGGCATGGACCCGGAAGATGTGCTTCTTGTGGAATATACCTATTCAATTGAGCAATATTGGTACTATCGTTACATGACTCCGTTCGGAGATGTGCTACAGGAAGGGCGTTCACCTTACTGGCATAAAGAGCATAATTACATATTGAACATTTATCCGTTTGTCAATGGTAAAGTCTTTAATTTTGTTGATGACTTTATTGATCAGCAAAAGTACATAAACCGGACGCTTACGATGATTGATTTTATTCGTTCGTCTACTGCGAAAGGACTTCTCATTGTGGATGAAGATGCTTTTCAGGGAATGAGCCGGGAGCAGATTGTAGATGAATATGTACGTTATAATGGTGTGCTTTTTGTTCGTCTTAAACAGGGCCAGAATATACAGAATATCGTTCATCAATATAACGGTTCTGCGGCTGTTGCCGGAGATTACGAACTATTGAACTTACAATTGAAACTTATCAATGATATTTCTGGTGTAAATTCTGCAATGCAAGGCCAAACGCCATCTTCTAATACGCCATCTTCGCTTTATGCCCAGCAGGTTCAGAATTCAAGTATGAATGTTAAAGGCTTGCTTGATTCTTTTCGTAATTTTCAAAAGAAGCGAGACAATAAAGTAATGAAGACGATTCAGCAATTTTATACTTCTGCTCGATATATAGACCTTGCCGGATCGGACTATTCGAAAGAAAGTAAATGGTATGATCCGGAAAAGGTGCAAGATTCAGAAATAGATGTCTATATTACGGAAGGTTCTAATACTCCGGTTTATCAAATGGTGATGAATGATTTCTTGATGGATCTTTACAAAAATGAGGCAATAAATGTCAAGCAATTGCTTGAAAATTCGTCGCTTCCGTTTGCTGAACGTATCTTGGAAAGTATTAAGCGGGATGAAGCGGAGATGTTGCAGGCCCAAGAGGAAGGTCGTATGGCGCAACTTCAGGGAATTCCTTCTGAGGTCATAGGTCAAATCCGGGCATAATTTAAAATAACGAGGCAAGATCGGAAATGATCTTACCTCGTTTCATATTGTGGCTTCCGATATGACCTTACGGGTTGGTGTGGCTATTGGGGTATTTACGGCAAATGGAAGATCTATCCGATAGCAGATCCATACGCCGATAGCACGAGTCATGAGTCTGTCATCATGCATTCCTTCGACAGCTCCCATTGTTTTACCATCTTCTTTGATTTCAAATGTGTCGTGTTCGTCTACGGCTTCCTCGCATCTTTCGATGTATAAAGAATCCCGTATTGCTTTTGCTTGATGGGAGATAACCATAGGCTTGGTTGATGTGTTGGTGTGAAATCCCCATTTTGCTGGGGCGCCTTGTCTGATTTGGTCGGCCGGGGTGCGACAGTAGAGATTGGAGTAATATCCTGCTATCTCGTCTAAGATGTATTCGAAATTGTTGCCTTCCGTGCCTTCTGTTTCAAGCGTGTTACTTTCTATTACAACCATAGCATCTTCCTCGTCAGCATAAAATGTTGCCATCTGTACAGCCTTCCAAGCACCTTTATCATGGTCGATATGGCCGTGCCATTCGGCGACCACTTCCGGGATGCCTCCGTCCATCATCCAATAGCGATCAAAGACGGTGATATCCGTGTAGTCGGCTTCATCTGAAACTCCCCCTACATCCATAACGACAATATAACGATTTCGATATCGTTTTGATTTATCCGGCATTTTCCAAATGGACAAGCAGCCCATTTCTTCTTTTGACAACCGAAGATTCTGAAGGCTTTCTACACCCGTTTCTTCCGAACCTGAAATTTCACCATGAAAAATAGGATCGATGCAAGTTTCGCGTAGTTTGAGCGTGTCTGAAAGCCGGAAACGTCGTCGGCCGGTAGATTGAAAGGCTTCTGTTGGAGTGCTTGGATATTCAGAATTCATACGCCAAATATCTTTCATGTCTTTCTTTTTTTCTCTATACCAAGCAATAGCTTCCAGTGTAGCTCCCAGTTTCCAAAGGTCCCATTCGTATTCGTCCATAGAATGGATAAACTCTTCGTGGTTATCAATAGGAATTGAATAAATATCAATATCAAACCATGCTACAAAAATGGGGAGCAGGTTATTTTTACCTTTGACAGCCTGTTGCCATGTACGATGAAAAAAATTACCAACGCCTTTTGCCGTACTTTCCAACCCTAAAATCGTATATGCTGTATCATAAATGGAACCGGATATAGACTGGATAAGGTCCTCCGGCTTTTTGCCTGGTGTAGCTCTCCAAAGTCCAATTTCGGTTAGGTGAGCTCCTGATATGTCACCGCTTCGAAGTGTATCGGGTTTTTGGAAAGATCCGATCGAGACAACACAATTTGTGTTTTGAATGACTTTGTTTTTGCTTGAACCTTCAAAGGGTGTGAATTTAACCGTTTCTCCAAGCAGATAAGAAGGGTATTTGTTTAAAGCCTTTGTGATCATTGCCCGAACGTTTCTTGACTGTGTTTCCACATCTCCACAAATGACGGTATTCCAGTTTCGACGGTGTACGAGCATTATCCAAAGCATATAAATTTGGACGAGTGTTGATCCTCCCCACTGTCGTGCTTTTAAGAGGATAAACTTGATAGGCTTTCCGGCCTTTCGTAGTTTTTCAAGTTTATTCAGTACTCTTCTTTGCGCACGGTTTAGTTTAAATGGGATATCTTTTGGGCTCACTTTATCTTTTATAAAGATGAATGAATAGGCCCAGTATTCAAAATCGTATATTATCCGATATTTTATAAATTCAATCCAAAGCTGGTTTAGGGCTTCTTCGGAATACTCCACTTCTTTAATAAATCGGATAATATATCCTTTGAATCCGTATTTGGCGAGTCTACGGATAAACAGGTTTTCTTTTATCAATTCAACCGGTAAATACATATCGCCAATAGGGGAGTCTTTTATTGAAATCTTTTTTCGTTCCCCTACGGCGCCAAGACCGGTGACTGGATTGTATGGTGCGTTTATTATTTCGTGTCTTTTTCTGTTTTCTTCCAAGATATTTTCGATCTCGAAATCATTGTGAATGTCGTGCATAATCGAGATAAAATGAATGAGATTGCTAAAGCTGAAATGTGTATTTTCCAATTAATGACATTATAGCCGAATATTGACTGCATTATTAACATTATAAGCAGCATGATTGTATATTTCTGTCGCTTCGAATGTCCATCTTGCCATATCTTGCTTAAATACATGCCGATCATGGAAAATATGATGGTTGATGCGCCGAATGTCGGTTTTTCAGAGCAAAAGATTGCAGAAGACAGGATTACAGATATTGGTATTACTATAATTGGGGCTTTGCGTCCATAATATTCTGCAATCACCGGCTTATATATCAGGTATCCGATTGAATTGAAGAACATGTGCATAAAGGTCAGATGTATGAAATTGTATGCAATCAGTTGCCAATATCGGAATCCGGAGGACAGTCCGTAATCGCTTAGATCGTAGTATCGTGATAGGGAATAAAAAAGGATAAATATGAATACCAGGATCATTTTCTTTTTAATTTGTCATTAATAATGCGTACAAATTGCCTTTTTTCGATATAGAAAGAAGGAGCTTCATTATTGATGATGGTTTCCAAATAGCTATATCCCGGATATTTTAGCCCTTTTGCAACAAATTTCCTGAAAATACTGTCGTACATGTCTATTTTCATGGGGTTGTACATGTCCGGTTGTATCCCTCTATACATAAGCGATATGTTTCTGATAGCGACTTCTAAGGTGATGTAATACCTTGGAGCCGGATAAGACATCGCTTTTTCTATGATCGTATTTTTGGGAACCCGGCGTGCGACATCCCCCAATTCTTTTATTGCCCTTTCGTATGCCTTAAATACATCATCTTTTTTTTGCCAGTTCTCTGTTTTTGCCATGAAAAAATGCTTTGGTTTGTTATAATGGCTCAAATATATAACATTATAACATATTAAACTACAAAATAATGTCTTTACTTTGCTAAAGTAATACTTTAAATATTATTTCATGGATAATAATGTAGGAAACGAAGAAGAAAAAGTACCTGTGGAATCTTCAGGGGCGACAAATAAACCTTCCAAGAAACAGGCTTATTTGGATTATATGCGTTCTCGTATGGGAGAGTCTTACGGTGAAGACGAAGACTCTGTTTATTCTGACATGCTTGATTATCGGCAAAAGAATGACGAATCACAGGAACGCATGACCGAAATACTTTCAAAAGATCCGCGCCTTGCACAAGTCCTTTCGGACATGGCTGGCGGCAAAAGGGGGGCAACTTCGGCTCTTGTACGATATTTCGGAAAGGATATTTTGAGAGCAGAAGAAGGTTCGGACGAGTGGAATGATTTGCAGAATGCCGAGAAAGAGCGTATGGAGGAATTGGAATCCATGCGTAAAAGCAAAGAGGAATACGATGTAAATATTGAAGCAAGTTTACCGGTTCTGGATGAATTTGCCACATCCAGAAAAATCGATATCGATGAATTTCTTGACAGTGCCTACAGCCGGATACTTGAGCCCATTTTCAAAGGGAACTACACTACCGAACTGTTGGAAATGTTGTACAATGCCATGAATTATAAGACAGATATTGAAGAATCCTTTCAGTCTGGTGTTGTTGCAGGGAGAAATCAAAAGATTGACAGGATGAGAAAGGATAATGCCGGTGACGGATTGCCAAGATTAGGGGCAAGCACCGCTTCAACGGTTAAACGTGCCGAAAAAAAGCCTTCTTACAAGTCGAGCGTATGGAATGATTAATCAATTTTTAATAAGTAAAGCGATGGGAAAATTTGTAAATTATGTGAGAAACGAAAAGGGATTTATTTTATCCTTGGTGTTAATGATTCTTGGGATTGCGTTTGGAGATGCATCTGTCCTTATGGCTGAAGGGGTGACTGTTGCTCCGCCAGCACCAGAAGGGGGTACGGCTACGGAAGGCCATGAGGGTTTGCAAACACAGTTAGGAGGGCAGGATACTTCTGTGACCACTTTGGAAAGAGGTGGTGAAACGGGCGATATCATAGCTGAAGACATAGACGAGGATATTGCGAAATTCCGTCCTGATTTTTTCCCGATTGACACGGTTGCCCGAAAAGCGGCAAAGAAAAAGAGAAAAACGAATTATGTTGTCAAGCATTATAATATCGATGCTTCCCGTATCACTTGTATCACGAACGCTGAACATACGGAGTCTGCAAGTAAAAAACGTGTAGCATTGCCTATTGATGCAGCGGACGGCAGTGTGTTTAACGTATATGACACAATCAACGTTCGTGGAGTGGACGGTTATGCAAGCGACGGTTCGACGGTCACTCCCGGTGTGGATCTGATGCTTTATGTTGTGGCACTGGATGCTTCGTCGGGGCTTCCAGTAGTTGTAGCCATTAATGGGAAAAAGCAAAACCCGGCAGACGTGGAATGTTATGTTCCTTCTATTCCGGAGGGCACGGCCTTGTATTGTATGGCCAAGGCCGGCAGCGAAAGCCAGTTGTTCTGTCCTCCGACCAATCAGGCGCCTACGCCTCGCGAAGTCTATATGCAGCGGAAGATGTCCAACACCAAGTTTACCGAATATTTTGAGAATGTAAAGAAAAAGGTGGCCTGGGATAAGGAAGATGTGATGGAAAATGACCTTTGGGAATTCCGTCGCAAATGCGAAGTGTCCTATTTGCTGGGTATCAAGGGTAAGATCGCGATCAAGGATGCGCAATATCCGAATCGTGGAATTGAAAACGTGTATTTTCAGGAGGGTATCATGTGGTCCATCAAGAAACACTATGAATATACGAAAGGTAAGTTCAGCTTTGCGGATTTTATCGGTATTACCAAAATGAAATTTACCGGTAACAACGGAAGCAAGGAAGCCTTTGTAGGTGTCGGCAAGGATTTGTTGGAAGATATGATGAAAGTCGATTACACGTTGACGAAAGATATTAACGTGAAATCCAGAGAGAAATGGGGTATCAAATTCCAAGCCTTCGAAAGCTCTTTCGGAACGATGAATGTTGTCCATTTGCCTATTCTGGACGAAGTCGGTTTGTCGGAGATCGGTATTTGTCTTGATCTTGATATGTTGGTTCTCTACAAAATGGAGGAGGAGCGACGGAATATCAATATGGAAACGCAGGGCGAAGCTGCTGAACGCAATGTTACGATTCAGACAGACTGTTTAACGTTGAAAGGATACAGTCATCTGCTGATCAAGCCGAACACGTCCGGTTTCAATGATGCGGAACCAGATCTTGTAAAGGCAAAAACAAATGATGGTGCGACTTTGCCAAGTGAGGGAAATAAGGAAGGCGCTATCCTGTACTTGAAGAAGGATGTCGCATCGACTGGAACCAACGATGAGTTGAAGGCCGGTATGTTGGCTCAGTGGAATGGAACAAAATGGGTAAAGTATGATGGAGATGTCTATATCGGAGCCTGATAATTAATGTTTAATTAGAAAAGGGGGATTCTGCATTTTTTAGATTCTCCCTTTTTAGATAGAGATAAGGTTATGTATAAGAAAATATATGGTACATCGTCTGCCGAACTTTCGACGATTATTAATGTAGGTGGTATTCCAAGACGTATTGAATTTACAGGAGGTGTTCCATCTGGGGTATCACGGGTATCTGCGAGATTTGGAACTTCTGACAAACGGTTGCAAGATGCAATAGAGTCAGACCCAAGGTATGGTGAGCTTTTCTTTCTTGAAGTAATTTCGCCTATGCAGTCTAAAGAGAGAGTAGCAAGAAACGGTAAGGTAAAAGAGTATAATTACATTACGCGTGTTCAGGATGCTATAAATGTGTTAGTCACCAAGCATGGTGTCCAGTTAGATTCTCTGAAGAGTAAACAGGACGTAAAAGAAGCGGCCAAGAAAAAGAGTGTATCATTCCCTAATATGAGATAATCATGACAAAGCAGGGTATAATAGATAAAACCAGAGCGATAATGAATGAGATAGGCGAGGAAGAAAATCTCTCATTGTTATCAGAAGATACAGTAAAGCTGGCAGAGTATATAGAATCTGTTATACCTGATGCTATAAATCTCATAGCACAGGATGAAAATGTCTCTATTGCTTTGTTGAACACCGGAAATATGACATCTGGCGGAACAAGTAGTGAAGGTTGTACGGTAATTCCTTTACCGCAAGATTTTTTACGTTTTGTGTCTCTACGTCTTTCGGGATGGAAAAGAGAGGTCCAGAGAGTTTCTCCATTTGGAAGTGAAGACTATAAAATTCAACACAATGCCGTTACCCGAAGTGGTGTAAATAAACCTTCATGCGTTTTTTCTCATAATAAGACAGGGCTGTGTATAGAATGTTTTCCATCCGGTGAATTACAATATTTCAATTATGTAAAAAGCATGACGGACTTATCTGATGATAGTCTTTCGAATTACGGTGAATCATTAATGCCCGCGATTTGTTACGCTTGTGCTTATTTGGTATATAATATATTCGAGATGCCTAATGTCGCTGAGCGAATGTTGAAAATAGCAGTTCAAGTCCTTCCGAAAATACAATGAGATATCAGTTAGATGAAGATAAGGGTGATTTGTTGTATGAGGTTGAAAATGACAATCTTATACTTAAAATTAAGCCAGAAGTAATCGCGAGTATCGGTACTCCGGGGACTGGTGGTAGTGGCAGTGGTATTTATCATATAAAGCTGAACGATGATATCCGGCCATCGGATACGAATGCTTTTACGGCACTTCGGGCACTGAAGGAGATAGAAGACGCTATACGTGGTGCCATTATAGAAATGGATGGCATGTTTATCCGTAAAGATATAGACGATTACGCATTAGGAAACATCCGATTTCATGAAAGTATCGGTTCACCTGACTTTTTGACCGGTATTGAAGGGGGAAATGGTTGGAAAATTACGGCTGATGGTGGTATTGAAGGTGAATCGGCTGTGATCCGTTCGGATGCAATTATAGGAAACTCCATAGGCAGCCGTGATTTTGCTTCCGGTATGTTCGGTTATGGCTGGCGTATTGATTCGCCTACAGCTTCCGGTACGGTGGACAACTGGACGGTGCGGAAGACATTTAAAGTCTACGAGCTGGTTTATTCCCAAGTGTTGGGGCTGAACGGTTCCCATATCGTGTCAGATTTTAACAAGATAAAGACGGTCACTCCGCTCGGAACACGTCGTTATCGCTGTGAGATGGACGATATGGGGGGCGAAATGTTCATGAATCTTCGGGATGGTGACCTTGTTCGTATCCAGCAACGGGACGGGAAAGGTGGAATCCGTTACTTGTTTGCCGAAGTGGAAAACGTGACATCGGAGAGGTTCGACCTTAAAGTGATCGAGGGCGGGAGCGTGCCAAAGGCAGGTGACGTAGCGTTCCGTATGGGGAACCTTGAGGAGAAGAATCGCCAGGGGCTTATCTATTTGACTTCTTCCGACGATTATGCTCCTTATATAGATGTGCTCGATGAAGTAACCAGTCCGCAACTCATAGCCGACAATACGAAGGTCCGCATCGGGAATCTGGGGGGGCTGACGGTCAACGGGCGTACCCTTACAGGGCATGGCATCTATATTAATGGTGGTATCTTTCAGCATAGCACCTATTACCTGGAAGACGGAAGCACCATTGAGCAGACATTCGAAGTGATGGAAGGCAAGCTCCGTAGCGAGATAGAGGGTGTACGAAATGATATATCTGGGGAAAAGGGGAATATCCTCCGGAACCCTTCGTTTGCGTCCAACACCTATTATTGGGATACGAAGAGCCTGGTGCATTACATCCCAGTCAAAGATGGATGGCTTTGGCTGCCGTCCTCTTTCTATGTGGATAAAGAAACGTATGTTGGTATGTACCGTGACGGAAACCGTCGTGTCTTGAGGATTCTGAACAGTAGTGCCGGTCAGGCAAACGACTTAATGGATATCCCGATGCACTCCAATCCGAGCGAGGATGGAAAATACACCTATTCTTTCTCTTTCCATTACCGGGTATTAAGGGCAGGTACATTGCGTGCCGGGGTGTCCGGATCGGAACTTTACAAAGAAGAAAGTTTGCCTCCTTCGGGCGGTTATACCCTTTATTACCATACCGGTATGTGGGATGAGAAAGGTGATTTCGACATTGCTTTTACAGGAGAAATACTGATATACGGCGTGACGCTCCGTAACGATAGTGCGGCTGACGCGTTCCTCTACCTTGCCACCGGCATAGAGCAGAGCGAGGAGCGGATCAAGCTATGGGCCACGAAACAGATCAAGGATTCCGAAGGAGTGATCACGAGCCGCTATGACAGCCAGCTTAGTATCATGGCGGACGATATCAATGCCCGTGTGACCTATTCAGAATACCAAAACGGGACTAACAGTCTTAAACAACAACTGCAAAGCCAGATCGACATCCAGGCGGATAGTATTGAGGCGGTAACGACTGACGTGAACAATTTGGACCGATATGTAAAGACCTCTGGTTTCATCACCAAGTCGGGATTCGCTTCGCTTTTTGCGGAAGAAGTTAACGATAGGGGGCTGGTGACTCAGGCTTATGTTTCCACATATGTAGGCAAGCAGTTAAGCACGGTCGCAATAGGTGCAGACCAGATACATTTGGAAGGTTATACTACTGTTAATAGTGGCTTCAGCATAGACGGATCTGGAAATATGACTGCCAAAAACGGGACGTTTAGCGGGACAATTACGGCGAACGGTGGCCAGATTGGCCTTTTCAAGATAATAAATAATCGTCTTGTATGGGAAGGTTTGGATTATTTCGGGGATAAATCCCGCACTATAAAAATGGGTTATGGTAATAATAATGACGGATTGGTTGATGTCGCATTTGGAGCGTCCACACAAGGCCGTTTTGGAGTGAAAGCGATAGGACGTGCTCCCGGTTCAGCAGCGATTTATGGTTCTAGCAAACAATCTCCTTCTTACCCATCCGGAGACACTGTTTGGGCTGCTTGGTTTGATGGCTATATCTATTCAGATGGATATTTCACCAAGAGTCCGAAAGGGAATGTGAGAGGGGGCTTAAAAGGGGCTTATAGAATAGATAACAGCGATACTTGGTTTGTATTTGACAATGGCATAGCCGTTGCTTGTACAAAGCCACGTTCGGTTGATTTTAATACAGATAATTTTTAATCTCAAAAAAATAGAAATTTATGAAACTGAATTTGCATGTGCCGTTCAAAGCTTGGAACGGGGAAGAGATAAAAGAAAGAAAAGGCGAGGAAGAAAAAGCCAAGATGATAGATGAAACGGTAAGCCTGCTTCTTTTCAGCGGGGATTTTATCCGTCCGTCGTCGGATGCCGAGATGGTCGCGAAACAGAAGCTTGCCTCCTATGAATTGTATTGCAAGATATCCAAGGCAAAAGGCGTAGTGGAGCTGACGGCCGAGGAAGCAGCTTTGGTTAAGCAGGCCGCTGCGGTGCTCAATCCGGGGGGATATGGACAGATTGTAGAACTGATAGAAAAAAAGTAGGCATATGGAAACACAGGTATTGACATCAAACGGAACAGTCCAATCCGGTAATGTGTCGGCCGAATATATGGCAACCCATGACCTCTCGGAAAACAAACATTCGTTTGTCTCTTACATAAAGAAGGACGACAAACAGGTAGGGTATATGAACTACTCGGAAGGAAAACGTCTGACCTTGTCGCTTTCTGATCCGGATGCATTGACGGGTGAAGAACAAAAAAGTATTGTTGCTATTCTGATAGAGAAGCTCCAGGAAAAGAAGCAAATGACGGTACAGGTTTCGGATGCGGAATGAACTTTAAATAAAAAATGGAACACGTATGGCAGTAGGCGATATAATTACATCGGACGGTAAGACACTCACGATAGAAGACTTACGAAAGATCGCGGTCGAGGTCGAAAAGCTCATATCGAGCAATTCGAAGGATCCAGGCGAATGGGAGGAAGTAAAGAGCCTTTCCGGTATAACGTCACTTCCCGTCCTGCAATCCCTGGGAGCAAGTTACAAGCTGGTCCGCGTAGCCGTTGAGATATTGAAAGGTGTGGACGGTCATGATGTCGAGTTCCAGGTCGATGCGGACCGAACGGCCATCCAGTGGCGTAAGGTGAGTGTTTCCGGTGGCGAACCGTCCGAATGGAAGACGTTGATACAATTGTCCTATTTGAAAGGTGACGCGGGCGAAACCCCGGAGTTTCGCAAAGGTGACACCGGTTTGGAGTGGAAATATAAGAGCGAGGAAGATACGTCCTGGCGGTCGTTAATTGCCATTGATGATCTTCGCTGGCACTTTACGGACTTGACGAAAGACCAGATTGCAGAGCTTTGGCATGAATTGCCGGATGATGTACTGACCGAGTTCCAGGCTCCGGCACTGGAAGCTGCCGAAGTTGCCAATGCCGGGGCGGACCGGGCCAATGCGGCCGCCGAGGCTACCGAACAAACGAACGTGGAAGTCTGTGAACAGGAGGCGGAGCGAATCAAGGCGGAAGCAGCACGTATAGAAGCGGAGATCGAAAGGGTTGCTGCTGAGCAGGAACGTTCCACTTCCGAGATTGCCCGTAAGGATTCCGAGACGAAACGGACCGAGGCGGAAGCTCTTCGCGGAAGCAATGAATCAGAGCGACAAACTGCCGAAACAGAACGCAAGGAATCGGAAACGGTCCGTAAGGAAGCTGAAACCATACGCAAAACAAGTGAGAGTGAGCGAAATACATCTGAAAACTTGCGCAAGGAAGCCGAAACAGCAAGGATAGAATCTGAATCGTCTCGCGTTCAGGTAGAAGCCAGTCGGGTAAGGGCGGAACAGACAAGAACGGAAACAGAAGTTGAAAGGACGAAGGCCGAGAGCATACGCAAAGAGTCGGAATCAGTCCGTGTCGAGGCTGAATCGCTTCGTACTTTATCCGAAGAGCAACGTATCAAGGCCGAAGCCGTACGGGAAGCGGCTGAAATAGTCCGTGGAGTATCAGAAGAAGAGCGGGAAGCGGCGGAAGTGGTTCGCCAGAACCAGGAGGAAATTCGTCAAAGTCAAGAAACCAAACGGGAAACAAGTACAGAGATTTCTATTCAAAAAGCCAATGAGGCAGCTGATCGGGCCAACACTGCCGCCGAGGCTGCAGAAGGGATCGTTTCCGGTATTCGCCCTGATTGGCTCTCAGGAAAGGAATCGCCCAATTATATCAAGAACAAACCGGAGATCCCGACGTTGGAGGCTATCCCGGACGAAAATACATTGAGCTATGTCAATACCGACGGTACAACCATCAATTTTCGTATCGGTGATGATGTGCGTGTAGCAGAAGATGGCGAATATGTATTCTACCGGCTTTATGATCTTGCCGGGGGAAAAGCCTCGTGGCAGGAATCCGGCAGCGGTACAGCCTTGCCCGGTAATGTTTATCTGACAGGAGCCAATTATTACAATGAATCAGTACGAACGATAAAACAAGGATATTTAAGCAATGAGTAAGAAAGGTGCATTTATTTATCAACAGATCGAACTGACGACGGCTGAATGGGCCGATAACGCAACCGTCTACCCTACATCAGTCTGGTTATTTGAACGTTTGGAAAACGGTAAATTCAACATGAAGCTGGCTGATGGCGTTCATACGTTTGCCCAGTTGCCGGCCGTCATGCAGGAGGTGAAGGTCACAGTTAAAACGAATGATGCCACGACCTATATCCTGACGATCACGACGGCTGAAGGTAAGTTTGACACCCCGAACCTTCGGGGAAACGATGCCCCGGTTCCTTCGATCGATCCGGAAACCAAGCATTGGAAAATAGGCGAAGAGGATACGGGTGTGGTAGCCGAAGGACAGGACGGGGAAAGCTACGACGACACGGAAATCAGGAACGCGCTGACAGCCTTGCAGCAGCAGGTCAACACGCTCGTTTCGGGTGACGCATCGAGTGCCATCGAGTCATTTAACGAGATCATCGCTTTTCTTGCCAACGTAGAGGACACACAAACGTTGCAAGGGATCATTGCCGGGCTGAACCAGAGCATCACAAACGTCCAGCAGGCGATTCCGACAAGGCTATCCCAGTTACAGAATGACGACCATACGGTCAAGGACGCTGCTTATGTCCATACCGACAATAATTACAGCAATGAAGAGAAAACGAAGGTATCGGACTCTTTGAGGTTGAAAGAGTATGTCGATGTCGAGTCTCTGGCGGCTCTTCCGTCATCACCGTATAACCTTCGCTTCAAATACACAAGCAAATCCCCGCAAGCGATCAACTTTGCCGATATCGCCAGCGTACCGGAAATGCAGGAATTCTATCTGTCGATCTTGAACAGTTCCGGGTCGGACTTTGACCAACCGGTCCCTAATGGTTCTGGCTGGCAGTCCGAGGAATCAAGTGTAACGTTACCGAACGGGAAACCGACAGGTGTATCCTTGAAGAAAGAACACGGGATAATAGTAGTTAGGGTATAATTCAAAACAGGAAGAGATGAAACGTAGATTGATATCAGGTAATCTATATAATACAGTGCCTAAATTGGTAAAGCTGGTAAGTCCTTTAGGTATCCAACAGAATTATATAATAGAGAAAAAATATAAGTTTGTGGATTTGCTAATCGTTGGAGGTGGCGGCGGAGGTGGCACAAACAGTGGTGGCGGTGGAGCTTCTGGAACAATAGCATTTGCTCGTAATATAAAAATCTCTTTGCTACCGAAAACTTTGACTTGTAAAATTGCAAAGCCTGTAAATGCACAAACTGATGGGGATAGTACAACTCTTGAAATAAACGGGGATACGATAATCTGTGCTGGAGGGCAAAGAGGTAATAGTGAGGGAGCAGGAGGGCTTGGTAATGGCTCTAAAATACCAGACAGTATATATACCATTCTATCAAAGTTGGTAGAAAACCCATCTTCCGATATCGCGATTTGTAATAATGGTGGAGGCTCTCCTGGTTATTGGAATGGTTCTTACGGTTATGCTGGTGGTTCAGGCGCATCTATGTCGGGTAATGGAAATTCATCGTCAGGAATGACCGGTGGAAACAGTGTAAGTAATGCAGATGGTATGGGCGGTTATAAAGGTGGAAATAGTCAATCTTATCAAGGTGGTACAGGATATAAATATAACAATGTACTTATTCCTATTGGCCTATTTGGAGGAGGTGGAACTTCGGGGAAAGGCTCGAACGGATCTGGTTCGGATGGATCTGGAGCAGGTGGTGGGGCGGCAGGTCTTGAATCAGGTGGAAATGGTGGAAATTCAGGGTCAAGCAATCCTACGAATGGCGGAAATGGTGGCATTGGAGCTGGTGGCGGAGGAGGTGGTAGTCTGTCACGTAAAGGAGGAAAAGGAGGACAGGGTATAATTTGTTTATATTATCACAATTAAGAATAGCAATATGATATACATTCATAAAGACATTAATTTTTGGAAAACGAAAGTAAAACTTCCTGATTCCTATCTCATAAGTACAGATATAGACGATTATGAGGTTGGGGCTTATCTTCCGCTCTCAGAAGAACAGGAACAGTACCACAACGAACATCCGGATGCAACCCCGTTGGAGTGTTGGCACATGCAGCCCGCTCCGGAACCTGAACCGACTCCGGAAGAATTGCTCTGGCGTGCCCGTGATGCCAAACGGCAGGAAATCTACGACAAAGACATCCATCATTATTATATTGATGAACAGGACGCATATGTCTCGAACACCCTGCAAGTGAAGGATAAGTGTGGCCGGCAGGAAGAAGTCGAAGTAGGCGGTCATCTTTACGCCTCGAATATCTTAACGGTTGCTCTTAACGAAATAGCGGACTATTCGGAGCAATGCGGCAAGGTGACAGACAGCTTGCTATCCCGTATCGATGCCGCCCAAACAGCCGAGGAGGTCGAAGCTATCGTGGTGGAAGGCTATCCTGAAATGATCCATACAACAACGGCAGCCTTGCAAACTAAAGCAGATAAGGCAATCGCTAAATCCCCGGAAGCGCAAGCCGTCACTTTCGCCCGCTCGATGGTGAACAGCGTCCCCCTTACCGCGAACCAGGCGTTGGAGATGCAAGTCCTTTTCCCCGTGTGGGGAGATAAGGGGGCCGAGTTCGGGAAAAAGGTATCCGGGCCTAAGGATGGTTTGCCGGGGTTCCGTTTCCGGTATAAAGCCGAGAAAGCCCAGGAATACCTGCTCTACGAGGTTATCAAGGATCATGCCTTGCAAGCTGATTGGATTCCGGCCGGACAAATGGATCTTTACAAGGTGGTTACCGTTGAGCACGCAGGGACATTGGAGGATCCGATCCCATACGTACAAGGTATGGCATTCGAGAAGGACAAGTATTATGAGCAATACGGCGTGACCTATCTCTGCATTCTGACAACCGTTACAGGTTATCCGAACGACTTGAAAGACTTGCCCACAATTGTACAGGAGGTAAAGCAATGAAACAGGTTATGTTATTAAAAGTTAAACGGGGGGGGTAGAATGCTCTCTAAATAAAGAAGTTACGACCTCTTATCGTAAGAAAGGAGGGCGTAGATGAGACGGTCGATGATGGGACGGAAGAAGTTGCAGTTGTTCACCAAGAGGTTCTATCCTGCCGGGAATTATACCTGGATCGTACCTAAAGGATGTAGGGAGGTTGATGTGTTTCTTGTCGGAGGAGGGGGTGCAGGACATAATGGAAGCGGTGGAGGTGGCGGCTATACTAAAACCTTCAAAAAAGATACATCCGGATGGAGAGACGGTGATGCTATCTCTGTTGCACCGGGTCAGTCAATTCCGATAACAGTTGGGAAAGGAGGAATTGGAGGGTATTCTGAAGTTGCCCCCAACGGTGGATACTCTCAATTCTTAAATTCAAGTTATAGAGCTAATGGCGGAAATGGTGCGGGTAATGGTTATCCAGGCGGAAGTAATGCCGGAGCATATACTGGTGGCAACGGCGGAAGTGGCGGAGCAGGAGATGATTCAGATACGGCTAAAGCGGGTTCTGATGGATCTAACGGAATCGGCAGCCGCAATGAAAATGGCTCTCTCTATCCAGCTGGTTCCCTATATGGCGGAGGAAAGGGTCAAAGGCATACAACCCGCGATTTTGGCGAACCTACTGGGAAACGAAATGCCGGAGGTGGTGGTTCAGACAGAAATATAAATGGGGGCATGGGTGGAGAATCCGATTACGACAAAGGATGCGGAACTGGAAATGGCAATAGAAAAAGTGGCGGTTACGGTGGTGGCGGTTGTGGTACTTACGGTAACGGCGGTGATGGCACTGTCCTGATCCGCTATTGGGCTTACGAAGAATGATCTGCCGTTGAAAAAGATGAAACAAGATATTAACGACTAAAAAATAGGAGATAAAGTCATGAGAAATAATTGTTTACAAATGTTAATGGGGGGGGGTAAACACCTCTTAACTAAAGTATCTGACCGACTTTCGGCGGAAAGGAGGTTGGTATGATAAGATCGATGATGGGACGAAAGAAAGTAGACAGGAATACTTTGCTGTTGCTACATTTTGATGGATCATTGAAAGATGAAGCCTCAGGCAAGCCTTATGTTGGTAGTAATATGTCCTATGTAGTGGGAAAATTCAAGAATTGCGTTTCGTTTTCAGGAAACGGGTATGTAAAGATAAGTGGAACGAATGCCATAAATGAGTCCCTATATCCAAACTATACCGTCGATTTTTGGATTAAACTGAAAAGTGGTGTGAGAAACGGTATAATGTCAAAAGGCGTTGCTTATGGAAGTTACAGCTTTGATATAATGGAGGAATCAGACGGACGCATTTTCTTTGGATTGCAGTATGGTGGAACCCGAGGGGATGCAATATGCTATTTTACGATGCCACGGGATCAGTGGGTTCATCTTGCGATCGTCAGGTCACAATCTCGATATTGGAAAGTGTATGTAAATGGAGTGTATGCGTCTGGTTTCACATCAACGATGGTTTCAGGGTACTATAGTTCTTTAATGATCGGAAAATATCGAGATTATGGATTGTATCTGAACGGTATGATTGACGAGTTTCGCATCAGTAATATTGCCCGTTGGACATCAAACTTCACTCCGCCTGCAAGGCCGTATTAATAAATTAGTGACACTGTCTTTGGGCTGTCACAGCAGAAAGACAGCAAATGTATATTCAGAAAAAATTATTGATAATCGCCAACCCCAGGTTGGGTATTTTCTTTTAAAACAAATGGAGATATAAAATGTTCGGTGGCGAAAGAATAATAAAACAGCCTCCAGGCTATCACAGATTGGAGGCTGTAAAAAAAGAAAATTAGGGGGACCGAGGGTCTCCGGAAACAAAGTTAAACAATAAAGTTTGAAAATCATGTTATTATTAATTATTTCTTTTTTGGTTATCGCAGCTTATACGGCAGCAGTTTGTATAAAGGCAAAAGGTGTACCTTACTCTATCAGTGCAACTTATTACAAACTGGAACACGATCACTGGTTTATGGCTACAATGTGGCTGACTGCCGGATTGTTGATGCCGGCCGTGCTGGAAGTAAGTAAGCCGGGCACAGAATGGCTGGCATTCTTAGCTTGTGCCGGTATGTTCTTCATTGGGGCTGCTCCAAACTTCAAGGATATCGTCGAGGGGGGCATACACAAAATGGGGGCTATACTTTGCCTTGTGAGTTCGCAGGCTTGGGTAGCCTGTAACTGTCCGTGGTGTTTGATGGTTTGGATAGCGTATGTGGGTTATACCGTGGCCATGATGGTGCGAAATGAAAACGATAGCATTATATCGGATTTTCTGTACACTAAACCGATGTTCTGGATCGAAGTTGCAGCATTAACAAGTACCTATCTGTCACTTTTAATTTTAGCGTAAGTATGGAACGTATCATTCATTTGAACATTACCCAGGATATAACGCATGGGACTACTATTATTTTTATCTGTGCTATCTTGACAATCGTAGCCTCGTTCATTGACATGTGGACGGGACTGGATGCAGCAAGGGTGAATAAAGAACCTATTTCCAGCCGGTCGCTTAGGAAGACAATTGCCAAGATCGTAGATTACCTGCGAGTAGTCCTCTTTGCTGTCTTGATTGACGTGTTGGGGCTGTTTTTCCCTTGGTATGCCATCCCTTATTGTGTGATCGTGGTTACTTTGGGAATATTACTTATTGAAGGACGATCGGTTGTGGAAAATAGCAAGAAGAAGAAGGCTCATGCCGGGGAAATTGCCGATATCGTAGAAAGGATCGTTCAATGCGCAGTATCGAAAGATGCGGAAGAACTGATTAAGATTATCAAAAATTCAAGTAATAAAGGAGATAAATAATATGAAGAAGAATAATTTGCCGAGAGGCTTAAGAAATAACAATCCCGGAAATATCCGGATCAATGGCGACTTATTTCAGGGCGAGGTGAGACCAAGCAAGGATAAGTCATTTAAACAGTTCGAAACGATGGCCTACGGCTACCGGGCGATGTTCGTAATCTTACGGAATTATATCCGCAATTACAAACTGGACACCATCCGCAAGATGATTAGCCGGTGGGCCCCGACAAACGAGAACCATACGGAGAATTATATCAGGGTGGTGGCGGAAAGAAGCGGTATTCCGGCTGACGAGCCTGTATATCCTGAGAACAGAGAGATAATGATTCGCATTGTCGCTGCTATGTCTTATGTTGAAAACGGCGTAGAAGCCGATATGCCGGATGTTATAACAGGATGGATTTTGCTATGAGACTATTATCTATTATTATAGCGTTTATTCTTTGTCTGGCTGGATGCCGGACAAAGATAAAATATGTGCCGGTCGAAACGGTTAGGACCGACAGCGTGTTCTTCAACTCTGTCCGGATCGATAGCGTACTTATACATGATTCGATCTCTGTAATCCAAAGAGGCGATACCGTTGTCGAATATCGGTACAGGTACATCTATAGGTACAAGGACAGGGTAGACACGCTGTATATAAACCGGACGGACTCTATCCAAGTTCCATATCCTGTTGAAATCGAAAAGAAGCTGACACTCTGGCAACAAACGAAAATCAAGTTCGGCGGCTGGGCTATAGCCGTTATCATTGTTACAATACTGATCGTCGTTGGCCGGATGGTCTACAAGCTAAAGAAATAGCTTTTTGTTCATATTACTCGAAAAAGTTGAAATAGAAGGGAAAAAGATTGTTGTTAAATACGGATTTGGATATGATGAAATGTTTTAGGTTCCGGTAACAAATGTGACCGTTAATTTGATACAAAACGACTTCTCTACCATTGGAGAACGATCCCTTGCCGATATAATTGGCAAAACCAAAAGTACAATTTTGAAGGGGGGGGGTAGAATTAAAAAAATTATTTATAACAACAATTCTGAGGCTCGGTCTAAAATTCTTCTATGAGCCTCTATTCCATTTTCTTGAAGTTCTCGAAAATATAATTTAATATCTTCTTGATCTTCCATAGTACGATATATTCTTAAGTCGTTTAAATCATAAAGATAATTAATCCGATGTTCGTTCATATCTCTTAGTTGAGCCAATATTTCCTGTCGGGAAGATTCGTTATAGGTAAATATTCTTATCTTCTTAGGTTTTACCTTCTTGGAAGTTAGATCTGATTGCTGTTTAAAAAAATCTGAAAAATAATGATAATCTGTAGCTCCCAAAGAGTGTCCAAAAAAAATAATTTCATCAGCTTCTTCCAATTGAGCTCTAACATTACATGATCTATAATATGGACTATGAGATTTTATCATAAAATAAGTTGGTTTAGCAACATCGACATCATCTTGAAAACCAATAATAATAGACTTATCTTTTAGATTTCCATGTATATATGTATATTGAACATCTTTATTAGGTATGTTTAAAGACAAGAGGATTTGATTAATGTCTGTATAATTAAAACTCAATATTTGAAAATAGCCATTATCTACTACTTCTTTTAGTAAAGTTGCTGCAACGGATTCTGTTTTTAATTGAAAATCGATATTTGTTAAATATTGGCATAGGCTATCTCTTAATTTTTCAAACGCAGTCTCTGTGTCTTTTGGTAAAGCTTTACCAGTTTTATATTGCTCAGCAAATAACCTTAAAAAGTTTTCTAGATCAATCCATTTTTCAGTATGAAATTTTTCAGATAAGAAATCTAGTAACTGATATTTGTGTGCTATGGACTTAAAATTGTCACTCTCAATAAAATCAGAATAGCTCGTTTTTAATCCTAAATCCAGATCAAAACCGTTCCCTATTATCAATAACCTATTGGCGAACATTCTCTCTATTAAATTTTTACACAAAAATACGAAAATATTTCGAAGTGGCAATATTTGAATTGTACTTTCTGTTCTTTTATTGGGATATACACGAATGGTTCTCTGCCAGATGCAATCATCTATGGCCGTGAACTGGTACTGTATTGTTCTCCTTCATGGTTGATCACCTGGGCTAAAGCAATTTCGCCAGCATTTATCCGAATGCCTTCTTCTGACCATCGGAGTAACATGAACTGAGTCAGCTTTAATAACTGTTCTCCACCTTCGTCTGCAATATTCTTCAAGAACTTGCAAACAACTTTGTCTTCTTCTTTTGTTAGTTTCATGACTCTTTAGTTATGGTAGTTACTGCTTAAACTCCGGAAGAATACCAAGATATAGATATCTATCATCCTCAGTATGATGGCAGGTACAGTAAAACAATACTCCATCTTCCGATTTAATTGGATCGCCTCCTTGGATTAAGTCCTTTGAACAATAATACGGACAAACAATTTCTCCAATATAATTGTATAGGTCTTCACTTATCCAATCTCCGGGATGAATAAAATCCTCTAAATCCAGGCCTGATTTTTCCCATTGTTTTAAAGTTTTCATAGCTTAATTATTTTTAATTTTTCTTTTACACCGGATAAATAACCCGCACTGAAAACAAAGCCAATGCGCACATATCACGAACGCGTCTGCATCTTTAATCCTTTCGTGCTCCATGTACCACATTATCGCCGGAAGCAAAAAAAATATATCACTAATTTTACTGTGGCCAACAAAGCGTTTATCGTTGAAGTATAAATCACTCATAATTTTTTAGTTTGTCTTATTACGACGAATCAGGTTCATATTCTTTTTCACCAGTTTGACTATCTGGTCGTGATACTCGCTTACGCCGTTACAGAAGGATCGGGACTGTACGATATCCAGTGTCTTCAAGTTTACCTCTATCGTCTCCAATCGTTTTCCAGCCGTGTCCTTTGCCGATAATATCAGGCATTCCGGCCGTCTGTAGTATCCGTTCTGATACACACAATGGTGCATGGCCTTACCTTCCTGATAAAACTGGGTGACACTTTCCAAAGGGCGGATGATTATATCCTCTTCTTCGATTCTCAATCCGAAGAACTTTTCCATCCGCTCGTAGAAGCCGGCTATATCCTTCATTAACTTTTCACGCTTACTGATAGATTGTGCTCGATCCCTTTCCTGTCTCAACCTGGCTTCACGTACCTGTTTTATCTTTAGTAGTTTATCATGTGCAGTTTTCAGGTTCTTAGGGCAGACATAGTGGGCGTTACGCATATCTTTACCAAAGTAAGACAGCAAAGACATATAATCTTCCCACATAGAAGCGTCCTTAATGATGTAATGGTTGCGGTTGCAGATGTTGAACGACGGTTTATAGCGAAGTTGGGAGAAGCCGTTTCTATACATATGCTTCAGCATGGGGATTTGCCCGGTCTTCAGACACAATTCCGAATCGTTACCACCTTTCAATAAGTCACGTATCAATTTCGACGGGGTTACATCTGGGAACCGTCGATTCAGTCCCCGTTTTTTTAATTCCGGCAGTAATTCTTTCCTTGGATAAAGCTCTCCATGTATCGCATATAAATCACCGTAATAGTTATAGGGGGTACTTCCATATTCTCCTTTGATACTGAGAGGTGAACTATATACAAATCCGTTACTGCCCATATTAATCGGTCGGGCTATGATCGTACGTTTTCCGTCTTCACGAATCCACTCTTGAACCACTTCTGTAAAATCATAACACACCGGAGAAGTTTCCTTCCGAATATTTTTCCAACATAGTATATGCCGGATCACCTGGAACCCGCCTTTCACTTGCAGGATGGACATATACGCCTCTTCACGGATCTTCTGCTTCCGGCTGACCTTTACGTCCAATTGATGATGGCAATAAGGGCATTCGATTTTGTCGCCCAATTTATCTTTACTCGTATTGATCCACATCTTACCACATTCGGAACACCATAGCTCATCCTTACATTTGTAGGCAAAATGGTCAAACAGATGCTCTTTGGCCCAGTCTTCCTGTTCCTTCGTGATGGCAGGCAGTTTTCCGCTTAACTCCGTCACCAGCTTTTCCAATTTCGTTCTCGACTTCATATCAAAACAGGCTCATTTGTTGGACATTTGTATCTGCTTTCTTTTTCGCCGGCTTCTTTTTGAGCAATTGGTATTGCTCTTCGGCTAACCGTTTGATAGCCGCTTCACGGGCTATTTTCTTCTCTTCTTCTGTGAGTTTTACTTTCCGAGAAGAAGAAACAGAACAACAGGCAGAAACTTTTTCTATCTTGATATTCTCTTCGTCATAATAATGCACGGCCATCCCAAAGACTTCCGAGTCACTCATTGCAACAGCAGTTCCTCGTTTACGAGCCTCTCCTAAAATGTAACGGCAGCATTCATCAATACTCTTATTTGGATTGGCAAACTTTGGAGCAAACAGGGTATCTTCTTCTGCTCGTTGTTTCAAATAATCAGCAATTATGTCATTAAAACCTTTAACTTGTCCCATCTTGATTTCTTTTTTTTATTGCCTTCTCTGTGTAATGTTGATTTTTAAAGGCACGCTCCAAAAGGAGCGCACCAAAAGATTAAAGTTTAAAAGTGAATGCTGCCACCGCCCGAACCCTGAGACTGCCGTACTTGTTGTTGCTGAGCGTGCTGCCATTGGAGAAGTTCACGTGCCATGCGCAGCTCTGGCTGCCCTCGGTACTGGACCAATACCACGATGAGGAGAGGGGAGATGCCGAAACATAAGCGAATGCTTTGTTTAGTTCGTCCATATAATGGGCCATTAAATTTAATTGACCAAGAGATGGTATATACTCGCCATCTTCCAGCAGATTTCTCAATTTTGGATTTATGGCTACAAGGCGTTCCGTATTGCCGCGTCCGTCAATGTCAAACAGCGCATCATATTCACGTTCGTAATATGTCCCACTTCCGGATTCTTCACGGCTATCATCGTCAAGCAATTGTACGCTATCATGCTCCGTCAGTGAGATTGCAAATGACATGTATCCGTGCTTCAACCCGATGTATCGTACACAATCTTTGGAGTTATCGCCGGTAAACGGCTCTACGTGTCCGTCTTCGTAGATTAGATACAGTCCGCTGGCGTGCTCTACTTTGTCATCTTTAGATGGTTCGCGGTCGTTACATACGGGTTGGCCACTCTTGGTGATCGCCGGCATGATTACCGACAGGTTTAAATTTTTGATGTTAACATTCATTGTTTTTAAATTTTAGGTAGTTATAGATGTATTAATGTTTCGTGTTTTGATTGATTGATTTCCTTTTCCAGTCTGTCGATCAATCTTTGATGTTTGGCAGCCACATAATTACAGTGTATTGCTAAATTTCTGTCGCGCTCTTTTTCGAGACGCTTTATTTCTTCTAATTTCCAGTCTTTTTGCATGATCATATATTTTTTATTCCGATGTTAATAACTCAACCTCTGTACAACGAACCCACAGACGGCGGTCTAAACAAACCTCATTGGTACTTCGGTTTATGTCGACAACTTTTCTTGTTTTCTGTTTGTATTTGACAGATGAACCTATTTTACATTGAGTTTTGAAAACATTGATTTTCATTTCTTGATTGCTTTTTTGAGTTCTGAAATAATATATTTGCCGGGAGAGTGCAGCCGAGCTCCTCCTCGTTCAGCAGCTTGGATTATGGTCCAAATGGGATGCCCTATTTCTCCATTGTTCGACAATTGGCAAATGGTGTTGAACTCGTCTGGAGGGATAAATAATCTGTTCAGCCTGTTGGTCAGTCCTTCGAAGTTTCTTTCTATCCCATCTGTATTGGAATCTTTAGAAAAAAGATTATTTCCGCATCCTCCATTTCCCCCTGTGGGGGATAGAGGGGGAGGATACTTTTCTTTACTTTCTTTTTCTTTACTTTCCTTTTCTTTTCTTTTATTGCTATCATTTCCCGTAGCATTTGCTATAGCTTTGCTATCATTTTCGATAGCATTTGCTATATTTTTGCTATTTCCCCACCTTTTTTCAAGACCTTTCTTTCCAGCTTCAGCTTTTTTTCTACTTTGTTCGTCTTTAATCTCCATTCTTTGTTTGAAACTTTCGGAGTAGAAGTACTTACCGTCATCGGTAAAGACAAATAACCCAAAATCTTCAACGACTGATTTTATCAGGGAAGTGTCTTCACGAAGGTCAAAGGCTATCATGTTATAATCTTTGACACTCGTGTATTCCGGTTCTTCCCTTAATCTTTCAAGGATCATAAAGTAAACACCGTAACCGGCAGCTTTATGCCGCATTCTAAGCCGTATAAGTTTGTCAGAGTTTCTTGCATTGCTGTCATGGGGAAAGTAGCTTGTCAACTCTTTCCTTGTTGCCATATCATAAATTCTTCTCCACTTTATCAATATCCTGTCTTATTGAGTCTAAGCGATTCCTTCTCGTAACTAAGCAGGCTTCGAAGTGAATCCAGTTGATGCGTGCAAGAAGCATTGAGTCGGTCCAATCGGTCGACCAGATAGCATTCGTCTTCCGCGATGCTATCCAGTAAGGTATTCTGCACTTTGGCCGACAGGCAATTTTCTTTCGCTATCCGGATGATCATGTTCTGTATCTCGTCAGACTTTTTCTTCCGGAGTATTTTTTTTGCCTCTGCGAGCATTTCGCCGGTACGCATCATGTAGACCATGATGACGGATATGCGCTCTTGTATTTCCGCCGGATTGTTCGAGCAGGTGGTGTTTAGATAATCGCTTATTTCTTTTATCTCTTTCTCCATCGTCATACGTTGTTTAAGTACTCATTCACAACTTTCATAAATTCGCCGATCGAACGGACAACGACATATTTGGCGCCGATCCGACCAAACTCAGCTTCGTATTCCTTCTGGTGTACGGATTGCCTGTTTTTGCCGGCCTTCAACTCGATCCCCATAAACGGGTGTTCTTTATTTGGATATAGCAAAATGAGGTCCGGGACCCCGGCTCTGACACCCATTTGTTTAAACTTCGCCGCCTCGACTGCATTGCGATAGCCTCCGTTAGGAACGTGTATCAGCAAATGTCTGAGATTCGCATATTGCAAATCGAACCATCTGACTATTGACTTTTGTAATTGATCTTCTATATGTCTCATTCGTAATTCTTATTATTAGATTAGAGGCAGCGGCCGGAGTCGAACCGACATCCAAGTGCAACCATTTCAGGATGTGACATTCATTCCCACATTGCGCAACACGCTGACTGTTTGCAAGCCGCATCTTTACAGAATTGGCTTGCATAAATAATCATCACTCTGCTTCAGCGATAATAGACAACTGGCCACAAGCGGCTCCGTTCTCAATCTCAGACTTGGTCGCGATTGCTACAGCGTAGTCATAACCCATTCTTTCAAGTTGTTCTTTAATCTTTTCCATAACTCTGTAAATTAAAATGTTTATACTAAATTTACTCCCTCAATAATTCCGTTACCGAGATTGTTTTTTCTGATATATTGTTTGGGTTGATTGGGGATAATTTCACAAAGAAGTGTTCTTTATCAAAATACTTCTCCAGCTTGTCAGCATCAAAATCAGACTCATCAACCAATGTCAGGTTAATGGTCGTTTTCAGATTGCTCTTAGTCCGAATCTGTCCAAGCTCCTCAATACTCATTTTCTTAGGATAAGGAATAAGCCAGTTACGCTTTTCTTCATCAAAACTATGAAGGCTTATCTGCAATGTTATATTACCTTCAACAAACGAGAAATCGCTACCCTTGACTCCAATCGTTGAAACATAATGGTGGGTGTTCGGATATATTTCAGAAATACGCTCGATAGCTTCCTTTACGGCTTCAATGTTCAAGAATGGTTCTCCCATACGGGTGTAGTTTATCTTGAACTCATTGGCATCGCAAGGGTCGAATCCAGCCTGCTCAATGGCAAATTCCACCTGACCGACAATCTCATCAGCCGTAAGGTTGCGATAGCGTTTCATATTACCTGTAGCGCAAAACTTGCATCTTACAGGACATCCGCTCATTGTCGAAACTCCAATCATCCACCGTTCAGAACGATTTCCAAGATTATCATTGTCCAAGAAGTTCTGTTTTCTTCCGATAGCATCTTTTGTGTAGTACGGCAGAAAAGTGTCTGTCATTTCTATAAGCATGCCGTCTGCAAGACGTAAACAATACACTGTTCCATTCTTAAAACTCTTACTTTTTACTATATCCATGATTATTCAAAATTGAAATTGTCTTCATCATTCGGTTCATAGTCCGGTATGTCGTATCCAAAATCCATCGAACTGTTTCCTTTCTCATCCTTCATCCATCGGTGTTACAACCGTGTCACGTCCGGTCTTGTCTACGATGATCTTCTTTCCCGATACGGTGATTTCCGTCTTACATCCTTCAGGTAGGGACTGGAAGAATTTGCGGACAGATGGATTGTTGGCGTCGGCTGTTTTATCCGTATTTTTGTCATCTTCGGCATCATACGGGAATATATCCATGAGTGCGGTTTCGGTGACAGAAGCGATTTCGTAATTGGCCAAAGTACCCTTCATTCCTTTTTCCAGCACTTCGATAGCTTCTTTCAAATTGGAGGCTTGTGTCAGCATCTGTGCAGATATTTTCTTTTCAGCTCCGCTTTTCTCGTCGAGCGTAATGAAGTAGACTTTGATCTTATAGAAGCGGTCGCCATTTTCATTGAAGAATATCTCGGACAACTTTGCCCGCTTGATGTCTTTTATCACAAACTCACCGCTGATAAAAGGGGTTAATTCTTCAATGATACGTGCCTCTGCTTCTGTAAACGACAAGGCGTCGACCAAATAGGGCTCCGTCACTTTCTTTTGCTTTCCGTCCTCCATTATCTTTTCATAGGAGACTTTACATTCAAACCAATTGTGCATCATACTCTATTTCTTTTAATTCGTTCAACTTATTTGCGGGACGGAGCGGAATCGAACCGCTCTGACGCATGGCTTATGTGATCACTTCCTTTCGTCCCAAAACTCCCCTCTGCATATCCTCACGGACGGCAAGGGGAAACTAACCTAAACTAATACCATGCAAAACACACTATTGACTATCCCCAGACTTTCCAGTCCGGGATGTATTCGTAATCATTCATTTCAAGCTCCTTTCTAATTTACGGGCCATCTTCCTGCATCTGCGGGCTACATCCAGATCGACCGGCTTAGAGCAGTTGGCGTCTATTAGTACTTGCGACCGACTGAGCAGACCTATGATTGTTTTAACATCTGTTTTACTTATCCTGTCTTCATCCTCAAGTCATGGAACCTCTATCTTGTCGAAGTCAATGCCGTGTTCGTTCATGAAGTTGCCGAGAGCGATAATATTTTCACGGGTTGTTGTGACCTTGAAGGCACGAGTTAGAAGTTCCGGCTGTGCCGGCACAGGCTGTTCTTTAGGCTGATCCATAAAAGAAGGTTGTCCATTCATCCTTTGATTAGCCGTATTAAAAGGATTGGGTTGGCTAACTTTGGGTTGTTCTGCTTCTACTTTCTTACGTGCTTCTTCCTGTTCTTTTCGTTCCTGTTCAGCTTTGATACGTGCTTCTTCTGCTGCTTGGGTACGTTCGCGTTGTTCCTTCAGACGATTAGCATACTGGATAGTATCGCCAATGTTCATCGTGTCCATATAGTATGTGCGAAGTACGTCAAAATCATCACCGCCAAAGCCTTTAAGCGTTTCAAGATCTTCGTCAACCTTAGCGAAAACCGTTTCAATGTCTGCTTGTACCGCTTTCATGCTTGTGGACTTGTTAAGCCATTCCTGCTTGAAGATTTTCCGAAAGTCGATCAGATTCGTATTTCCATCGTCGAAGTAGGAACGGATAACGGCAAGTTTCTTGTCTTTATACTGCTGCTCGTTCTGCTTGACTACCGTGTCAATCTTGGCAGAGCATTCGCCAATCAATTTTACGGTTTCAGCCACAACTTCCTTGAACTCCCCGAAAGGTTTCATAAATTCCTTTTCGATTTCAAGACGTTTTGAGTTGAGAAGTTTGGCCGCCTTGTTGAGAGCAGCTTTATCTCTCTTCGCTTGGTCGATATTGTCATCGTTATAGTTAGATATATCGTACATGGGAAGAGTTGATTTTACCATGTCTCTGATTTGGATCGCATTAGTAGTAAGGCTACCTAATGTTTTTTCACTAACGATCAGTTCAAGATCGCTTTCTTTTATTGTTATTAACTGCTGTGTTTTCATATTGGGTTTAATTAATTATTTTATCTATCATATCGTTAGCAAGGCGTATACGCCTATCCATCTCCGCGAATATTTTTTCATCCGGCAGGATACGGACGATGTGTATCGGATCGGATTGGTATGGATTATAGGCAATGAAATATACCTCTTTCGCCCCTGTACACATCATGTGTGCCATGCACTGGTAGAAGTATTCATATTTTACGCTTAATAGGGATGCGTTGTCATAAATCTCGTTCTTGTAACGCATGAATGTTGCCTGGTTGGGACATTTTATTTCCAGACAGGACTTTATGCCGGTGTTCTCGTCGTAGTAAAAACCGTCTGGACTGCTGGCAAAATGTGGAATGGTAGGATGTTTGCACGAACCGACCTCCACAATATGCAGACCGGATATTTCGGCATACAGGTTGCGAGCATCCGCCTCTTGTTCGTTGCCCCATCGTATCGCCTTGCTGGTCACTTCCGTTTGCTTGAGATATTCGGCAAACTGGCTATCGTCATTAACGATAGCCGGATTCATTGCCCTTTCTGATGCTATTTGATATATGTAGCTTTTCCCCGTTTCAGAAAAGATGTCCGTGCGCCCGCTTTTCATTAGTAAGCCGACATTGCTGCCTGTGATATTCCCATGACGGGCGCGGAACCAAGCTATCGTATGCTGTGCTGCATTATCAATCATAACAGGGTTTTTTGTGAGGGTTGTTTACTATCCGTCTCTGCTTTTTCAGCCGGGTATGGTTGCTGTTCTTCCATTTTTTTTTGGACGGCTGCTTTGCTTGCCAGATCGGCCAGCTTGTTTTTGGGCTTGATTTCTTCATATTCGACATCCTGTATGTCGTCAGCTTCTTCTTTAGTCAAGAATCCCATGCTGATTTCAGGACAGTACATACGTTGCCAGAATGCAGCAGCACGATAAGTAAGCATAAGGCTTGGCATTGTAACCCACTTGCTACCGGTTTTTGTATACCATCCTTCCTTAATTGCCGTTTCAATCGTTATAGGATCGGATTCAAGTGTCTCCCCTGTAGAAAGTTCAGTTGCGTAGGCAATACATTCAATGTTGTCAACATCTGTACCGTCAAACTCTTTTACCACTATGGTATTACGCTTAGCAACATTATCCCAAACCGTTTCGTTATATTTGATCTTTCCGACCTTACCGAGACTTCGTTTTCGGTATCGTAGGGATGAATATTTACCACTCATGTTGATGGTAGCAATAAGGAATTTGCTCGACCATGAGGGGTTGCCCTTGACAATGTAAAGGTTTTGCATGACCATCAGCGAATTCACGCCCATACGTGTTGCCATATCAATCGCAATCACACAGTTGCCAACATTGCCTTTATAGGTTTCTGGTACGATTGTGCTTTCCGTGTACATCTTTGCCATGCGTTGCATGACCTCGAACTGTTTCACTATCTGTCCGACCGGAGTAAGTGCAAATTCGGCAGCTTGTTTTGCCTGGGTAATCTGCAGTTCTGTTGTTTGAATCTGTTGTTCCATTATTATACTGTTTTAATGTTGTTCGTTTTTGTAAGCCTCATATACGATGCCGATGGCGGAAAGGATCTCCTCCAGCCTTATGCATTTTCTTTGATAGTCACATGCAATAATTATGTTATTCTGTGCTTCCAATGCGTATTCAACGAGCTCTCCGTGGCTCATCGCCTGCAAGTCTTCTTTTGTTTTCATTTGCTATGTTTTAATAGTTGTACGTGTTCATTTCAAACCTCCAATCTTCTAACATTTCGTCGAATTCTGGATCATTGGTTTCTTCTCCGTCGTAGCAAAGATCGCCGTCCGGGTTCTTGATGTAGATCTCCTTCATTTCCGTTCCTCCTTATGTATTGCATATAATAAGGAAAGGCCACATGCAAAGAAGAGAACAAGGGAATAGTTGTAGAACATCCCGACACCACTGCCTATTGCCATAAGCAAGGCCATCACAAAGATGATTTTGTTTTCTGTTTCCATATCGTTGATTTTTAAATTTGTTTCAAAAAGGAAACCGTATCTACCTATCACAGGCCGATACGGCGATATTACTACTTATTCTAAACCAATAAAAATAACTGAGGCCAATCGCGGACTCGATCCGCGTGTAAACCCAGGTGAGCTTTTTAGGCGAGACACGTTGATATAATTAAAATTTTCACCTTGTTTATTTGGCCGCCCAACCATCTCTAAGGCGGAATAAATATTTCTTTCATATCAATGTTTGTTATGTGGCAATACGGTCTTCTTAACCAACCACCGCAAGGATACCCGGATAGGGATTGCCACGAGTTATATAGTATGGAAATAAAAAGAGTCAAAAAAGAAACCGTATCGGCTTGTCGCAAGAGGATACGGATAAGTTGGTTTTGCCAACTTCGTTAGCTGTAAACAATAAAAATTAAAGAATTAGTTGAGTAAAAATTTGTCCCCGGCAGCCGATCCGATCGACAGCTTCGCGCCTTTGTACCGGGGTTTCTTAACTTTGTAGTGTCAAATCAAAAAAATTAAGAAAATGAGCAAGTTTATTGAACTAAATTCTGGGAAAGACAAATTTATCGTGAATGTTAATTCTATTTCTTATGTTGAAAGAAGCGACTTGTCTGGTTCTGTTGTGCATTTTGCCTATTCAAGACCGGATGCTACTGCTGTTTTGTATGTAGATCAAAGTCTTGATCAGATCAGGGAATTAATCGCTGAATAATTCTTTCTTCCGGAAAACGGGGATTCCTATGATATAAAGGGTTGTTACCTGTTCTGCAATGTGCATTTCCTTTTTAAAGGTTTCCCCGATTCTTACTTCACGTAAGCGTTTTGTCTTTACTTCTTTTTGGATAAGTACTTTCATAATCACGTTTTTTAATTCGTTCCCGGAGGCCGATCCAATCAGCAGCGTAGCGCCTTCATGTCCGGGATATATCTTATTCGTAACGACGGTTGACCAACTCCATGACCGAGTAACACCGAAAGGGATCATCTGAAAGTGAACGTTACGCGCTCCAACCTCACATCGACAACACCGGTTAAACAACACCGGAAGCAATAACCTCATACAGTTTGTTGCTGATCGATTGAAACGACCCGTCTACCAGCCCAAGCAAAAGCCTATTTACTGGAAGGCAGGATTTAATCCACAATGTTAAAGAACGTCTATATCGGTGCTCCCTGCCGGACTTGAACCGGCGACCTTATCATTATGAGTGATCTGCTCTGACCTGTCTGAGCTAAAGGAGCGGATATCGGAAAACTCCGACGATTGGTTTATTTTTTCTTTTTGCTCAATTGCCATCTGATGAATATCTCGTCTACACGGCTTAACTCTTTCAGTTGAGCCGTTGGATATTCTATCTTACCCGGTCTTATTATTGGTTTGATAGCTCCTGATCTTCTCCAGCGGAGTACGTTTGCCTGTCCGTATATTCTTTCCGCTCTCCGCTGTGAGATATATTCCGGATCGTCTTTGTCCTCTTTCATGAATGAAGCGAGACGGGCGGCTATATCCGTCACAAACTTGTCGTAGGTGACCGATTTCTCGAAGAATGTTATTTCTGCGTTCATAGGGTTGTTTGTTTTTTTGTTCCCAGCGGAGGCACTACCCTCTGCTGGGATTGCTTAACTTTGTAATTGTTATCATCTGAGAGACAATAACTCACGCCTCCCGTTTTACAATACAGTATTCTTCCAATTCTCCAGTAGAGACAGAAAATTTCATGTTTGTGGAAGTGTTCAGCCTTGCAGCTATGACACGGGCCTGGGTTGTGGTTAGGTCCGGTCGGTAGAATGTCTTTGATTCACCAACCTTGAAATTCTTAAATGTTTCAGTCCAGACAGGGCGCATTACTATTCCGTCAATGACTGTCTTTTTTCTCCGCTTTTGCTTTGTCGCTAACATAATGTATATTATCTACATCAGGAAAGAAACGCAAATAAGACCCGAACAGGTTGTATTATATTGAAACATTTAATCCAAGTGTAGGTACATTTTATCGGATAATGAATGCGCTTGGGTTAGGGTTGAAGTTAAACTTTTATGTAATAAAAAAGGCGACGAAAATAAATTCGCCGCCTTTAAAATATGCCTTAAAAGAAAACTTGCGTAAACGTTACAAAACAGCAACAGCCTTGCGTATGTTATCCAATATCGCAGACAGCTTACTGTCACGCCGAGCGGTCTGCATGTCGTAATTGGATTGCATATTCACCCATATGTAAGCAGGTATTCCGGTTGCCGCCTCAATCTTCAATGCGTATTCGGTGGTTATCGGGCGTTTGCCGTTTATCACCTCGTTAAGCACGGAATAAGAAACACCAATTACAGCCGCAAATTTCCTTTGCGACATTCCACGTGATTCTAACTCGTCTTTCAGTATTTCTCCCGGATGTATCGGGGTGGACGGTTGTAGCTCGTGCGGTGCGTAAGTTTTTTTTGTTTCCATATCCACAACTATTTGTAATGATTACTAATATCCAGCAAACGGCAGACTGTTACTATTTGCTCGTTCATAACATCCCTAACGGTAAATTCAAGTCGGTATTGCCGATTTATCCGCACGGATGAAATACCTTTCTTATCCCCTTTCAAAACCTCGTAATTGAGTGCATTGTTTCGGAACAAGTCGGTAATGGTATTTGCGGAAGAAAGCACGAAAACTGCCTTTTGATAACCCCTTATCACTTCTGGCTGGTAGCGGTGCTTTTTGTCGTTCGTTCTACCTTCTGTATAGAGTTCACGCAAATAGTCCTTGTCAAATTCAATAATCATATCTTTCCGTTCCTTTGTGCAAAGTTACCTTTTTTGCAAATATTCGCAAATTATCGAACACTTTATTTACACTCAGGGGCTATAATCTGGATTTCCCCATCGCTAAGTATCTAAACTTGGTGATGGGGGATTCTCTCTATTTTTTATAGCACAGTTTACAAGCTCGTTTACCTTGTTGTTTAGCCGTTTCCAAAGAAACCAACTTAACTTCCCCTTTGCAATTATCCAGTCCTTTGCAGTTCTTGTTGGAATGGTACACTTTAGCGTATCTACCAGTACAAATATATACATTTGCTACTTGAGCGGCTCCAGTCAAGGACACCAATAAAGTTACTACTAAAAGTAACTTTAATGTCTGTTTAATTTTTGTGTTCATATGAATTTATTCAAGATTTGTTAAATGATTCATCTATAATATTTTGCATATAAGGTGTAATTGTGGTTTGGTCCTATTTATAACTCATCTTGTTCTTTTTGAAACTGTTTATCTGATAGGTTCTTATCATAATATGATAATGTAACATAATAGAACATTTTTCCTCCCCTTGATTCACCATATTCCCAGTATAATATTATGCCCGTTCTGTCATCTTCAAATATTATAATATCAGTATCTTCTTTTAGTACATACATGTCGTATTTTAATGTTAACGCATTTTTTATCGTATTAAATTTGTCAATGGCTTGATCTTTATTAATATGTCCAGATGAATATACTACAGATTTCCATAAATCGTTATAAAAAGATAGAGTAGCATTGTCAAAGTTGAAACCTCCAATACGAACATTATCATACATAACAATACTTTGATCTTCTTCCAATACATTGTGTTTTTCTTTTTCTAAATGCCATCTCACTATTTTGTAACTTGTGTGAAAGGTTAATCCGTAAAATGTTCTATTTATTTCTTTTGCAAAAGAAATAAATATACATACAAATAGAATAGAAATAATAACTAAGATTTTTCTCATGTCGTTTATATTTAGTTTGTTTTTCCAAAAAATTTATCTTTACTTATTGTAGGCATAGATAGATTACCATTTCTAACCTGATAAAGAGTTACTGTATAATTGGGAATAGACGTACCAGATTCGTCCTCTTTCAGATACATATCAAAATAATCGTTTTCCCCTGTTTCGCTAAAAGAAACATCTGTTTCGAATCCCCCTATAATGTCATTGGGCATTGTTAGATTAGGATTCCAGTCATTTCCATAAAAACATTTCATTTTGTAAATTCCTTGAGGTATATTGCGAATCTTAAAATTAACTCCTGCTTGGATATAAGTATTTCTTGCGCAAGTATTACTTAGAATATTGTATAAAAGAACAACGACATCGCTTTTTGAACCATTTTTTATTAAGATATAATTATCAATGCTTTTATCATATTTGTTTTTTCCAATATAAGCACTGTATGGAGATGCTCCATTTTTTAATTGATTACCTTTGTAATAGGATTCTTCTCTTGGAGCAACGACCTCTTCGGCAATTAATTTGTCGCTTTCTGCATCGATATTTTTATCCATTGAATGATTTGATTCTTCATATTCATTTAATATCCAAATTAAAATCAATATGCCACATACTGTTAAAAATGATTTTGCAAGTATCGTTAAACATCCTACACCCGCTTGATGATATGCAGATTGACGTTGTTTATCTTTATTAGTAGACGTTTTTGAGCTACTGTTTGCCTGTCTTGATTCTCGATATTGATGCGTTACATTATTATACTCATTTTCTTTATTTTGTTGTCCCCGCATATTATCATTATTAGACTGATGCATCAATCGATATAGGCGCATATCATATTCCATCCTCTTTTGAGGATCGGAAAGAGTATTATATGCATTTTGTATCTTTAAATACATCTCAGAGTTGCCACCTGTAACATCTGGATGGTATATCAAAGATAATTTTCTATACGACGCTTTTATTTCTTCAAGGGTAGCATTGTCTTTTACCCCTAATACATTGTATAGAGTAATCATTTTAAAAAAAACTTTTCACTTTATCTTTTCTCTTGTTTTAAAATCAATCACTATGCAATCTCGGTCTCCGATTGGCGATCATTCTTTCTTTTTAAGCCAACCATCTCTCGGAGTACAGCATTTTCGGCACGGAGAGATATTATCTCTTCATCTAATAATTCCACAGGCAAAGGAGAGGAATCGCCTAATAGCATTTCGCCTTTACCTCGGAGAAGCCATTCGGCAGAAAGATTAGGGAAGTAATGCAAAAACGCTTCAATTGTGTGTGCAGACAATTGAACATCTCCTTTAATTTGCCTATTGAGCGTAGTTTGAACTATACCAAGCTCTTTACTTAAAAAGGTAATAGAACAACCATTGTTATAAATTACCTTATTAATTCTCTCTAACACTGAATTTTCCATAAGAATATTATTTAGAATATTTCTAAATAAGCATATTTGCATTATTTTTCGTACACAATTCGTTGCAATAATGCAAATATGCCTTATCTTTGCGTTGTGATACTACTCTAACAAGTATCACAACGCAACAAAAAAGTTTAATATACAAAAATAATATACATTATGTTAGGCACTTGTAGATTAGACTTAATAAATCTTTTTATTTTTTTGTTCCTATATTTCAATAGTAAAAGTAAGTTTATCACCTTACCCAAAGCAAAGGAGGTCTTTGCAGGATCAGTGTAATCCATATTCTTTATCAAAAGAGGCCAATCTGCCACAGTAACGGAAGATATGGAGAGAATGTATAATAGGAGAGGGGAAATAGGGAGATACGGATTAAAGTTGAAAGAAGTAGTTAAAATATTCACCAGTATGGAAACAATACGTTACTTTTGTGACCGTAAGACAGAAAAGTCGCTTTATGGTAAGTCTGCGAAGTAGAAATAGTAACAAAAGAAAGATACAAGAGTGTTCTCTTTTTATAGCTTATGTTTTTACTATGTTTTGCTGTATTTTGTATATATCTGAATATCAACTACAAGTTTCAGCGGCGCAGGCTGCTATAGAAGACTGATCCGGTTATGAATGTTCGATTTCATAATAGTGAAATTGGAGTTCCATGACTATGAAAATAAAGTTCCATGCCTGTGAAACAAAAGTTTCATGGGTATGGAATTCTTATTTTATCGTAGTATCCGATGATTTTCGAGAATAATTTATGAAAAAAAGTACCGAAGAAATCACAAAATAATGTACATTTGTTTTTTGATGATGAACGAATAAACAATATCTACGTATGGAGCGATATTTAATAATTAAGACGAGAGATGAATTATTGCGTATCAAAATAGGGCAGATCCTCTATTTTGAAGCAGATAGAAATTACACTAAACTACTTTTATCTAACGGAATTCAATTCACATTTGCAATCAACATAGGAAAAATTGAAGAAATATTGGAGAAACAAGTCGCAGGTTGTAACACAATCCTGATGCGTGTAGGTAAAAGCCATATCATTAATAAAAATCACATCTTGCAGATAAATTTACCCAAGCAGAAGCTATTATTGCTAACGCAGGATGGAAAACCGAGGGAGTTGGTGATATCCAAGGATCCCTTGAAGGTATTGAAAGATACGCTCGAAAAGGAAATGGGAAAACCTGAAGAACCAAAAGTTGTTACAGAATGATCATCAGAATTGGAAAAGCTAGCGATAATGATTTTGTAGTAAACGACCCTCATGTAAGCCGGTATCATGCAAAGCTGATCCGTGAAGAGGGGGGATGTTGGCTACTTGAAGATTTGGGATCGACAAACGGAACATTTGTCAATGGTGCCCAGATCGTTAAGAAGCATGTTACTCCCAGCGATACGATCAAGCTGGGAGATAATTATGTGTTAAACATTTCCGAAGCCTTGAAGTCCAACAACGATTACAGCGAAGAGTTTGCTGCGCTGAAGCAAGTTTACGATAATTACATTCAAGCAAAGGTTAAGATACAATCTTCTAATCAATTTAAGACCAGATTATTCCAGTCTCTTCCATTTGCTCTTCCCGGTGTAGTGGGGGTTGTGATCGGTTTCCTAGGGAAAGGAAGTCCGGAACTGTTCGGATTGAGTCTGTTTATTACGATCTGTGCTCCGACCGTCGGTATCTACCTGGGTGCGAAACAGTCGGCCAAGATCCCACAGTTGCTGCAAGATCTGACCAATCAATTCAAAATCGATTATGTTTGCCCCAAATGCGGAACGTTTTTGGGTGAAATACCCTGGGAATCATTGCGCAATAGAAAACAATGCCCGATGCCTTCTTGTAAAGCTAAATGGGTGAGCGAATAAGAATCTGTTTCATATACTAAAAGTAATACTTTCGTACAGTAAACCCAAACATTTGATTATAAGGAACTATTTTGTGCTTGGATGTCAGCTCGTTTCCCTACTTTTGTTTCCAGAAAATTTAATTATAACATTTTATGCAAGAAGAGGATTACACATTCGTGACTTTAGACAGCGACGATGCTATACTGACCGACGCTGTTATTGTGGGTGTGGACGGGGAAAACGACTTGTCGGATGTTGTAATGATTGACGAAAGTATTGATGTTTCTGATTTTATTACATTATCCGATGACACTATTATGTTGTCCGACGCAGATATGCTGGATACATATTCAACCGATATTGACGGATCTGATATATCGTTCATTTTATGATTTCCGTTAAATGTCCACATTGCCATGTTGGGTTAAAGGTAGACGAGGGGAAAATTCCCCTCGATATCACCTCTTTCAAATGCCCGAAGTGCAGACAACCGATTCCAGTCTCTTTGCTATCTATGGAGAAAGGAAGTGTCGCATCTGAATCGGAAACGGTTCTGATACAGCCTTTTCGTATGACGACCGGACATCTCTCTGTAATTGCAAATGCTGATACGCCGGAGCAAACTTTCCCTCTTCAGGAAGGTGTCTATATCATCGGACGAAAATCCAAGGCATCTACTGCTACGATCGGTATTGTGACGGCTGATAAATCAATGAGCCGAGAACATATCCGGATCGAGGTAAAAAAAGATGCCAAAGGAGGCTATAAACATTATCTTTCTGACAATAATAGTAAAAATCATACGTTATATAATAGCAATTACTTAGAGAATGGAGAGATTGTCGTACTCAATAATAATGATGAAATTATTATTGGTCGCACAGTTCTCCGATTTAATGAATAAAAATAGTCTATGCTATGAATATAACGATCGGCAACCCCTGGGCAGTCAGTGAAAAAGGAGGCAGATTGAATAATGAAGATTCTATCTTTCCTTTGCCGGAAACGGCAAATTCCAATCAAAACTTATTTTTGGTATGTGATGGTGTCGGGGGGGCTGAAAAAGGGGAGATTGCAAGTTCATTGGCTTGCGAGTCTTTCCAGACTTTTTTCTCAACTTTTCGTGAAGGTGAGCCGAACGCAGATTTTATAAATAAAGCGATTCGTTATACCGAAGCACGTTTTGATGACTATGTAGCAATTCATCCGGAAGCCAAAGGAATGGCAACCACCTTGACCATGACCTTTGTAGGTACGACCGGCATAACCTTGGCGCATGTGGGGGACAGTCGGATTTACCATTTCCGGAAAGGAGAAATCTTGTTCCAGACTGAAGATCATTCATTGGTTAATTCGTTAGTGAAATTAGGAAAAATCACCCATGAAGAGGTTGCACATCACCCACAGCGGAATGTGATCATACGGGCTATCCAAGGGACGGACCGTCCGACAGAGGCTGATGTCGTACTTTTGGATGATATCAAGGCTGGTGATTTTTTGTTCATGTGTTCGGATGGTGTACTCGAACGTCTTAACAATGATGAGCTTTCGGATATATTCAAGCATTTAGGTGGTCCGGAAGAGATTAAAAACGCAATCATGTCCGCTTGTAGCGGGAAAACACACGATAACTTTTCTTTTTATATCATACCTATACAAAATGTGTTAGATTCCGTAGGAATTAAACAAAATATTCTTTCATTCCTTTATTCTTTTATATAAATAACGTAATTTTGGCAGACTAATAGAATTGCGCATAGTATAGTTATGAATTTGCCAAACGGACATGTTCTTCAGAATGGAAAATATCGGATCACTCATGTAATCGGTCAGGGCGGCTTTGGTATAACATACAAAGGCGTCTGGTATACGGAGGTGAAGGGATCGTTAGGAACCGTACAGACAGAGGTGCCTATTTGCATAAAAGAATACTTCTTTAAAGACTATTGTTACAGGGAAGCAGAATCATTTGCTGTCAAGGTGCATTCCGAGACAGGAAGGGTTCTTTTCGATAAATTCAAAGAGAAACTTATCAAGGAAGCCAAAATTCTTTCTGAAGTTCACCATCCTCATATAGTGAATGTGCTGGAAGTTTTCGAAGAAAACGGCACGGCTTATATTGCCATGGAATATATTCCCGGTTGTTCACTCAAATATATGATGGACAGGGAAGGCATATTGCCGGAACCGAAAGTCCTCAGATATGTTCGCCAGATAGGAGAAGCACTCCAGTTTGTACATGAAAAGAACATTCTTCACTTGGATATCAAACCCAGCAATATCCTGATTGACTCGTCAGGGAAAGCACGTCTGATTGATTTCGGTGTGAGCAAGCGATATGACATCGAGCAACAGGAAACAAGTACGACCATGCTTACCTTATCAAAAGGATTTGCCTCGATCGAACAATACGATAACGAAGGAACACAAAGTTTTTCACCCTGTCCGGATATCTATTCGCTCGGTGCTACCATGTATAACCTTTTGACAGGGAAGATTCCGACCGAATCTATTTTGCGGGCAACACGTCCTTTGCAGAATCCGTCGGAACTGAACAGGAATATATCTCCTAAGACAGAAGCCGCTATAATCAAGGCAATGCAAATCATTCCGGCCGATCGTTTCCAAACGGTGGATGAAATGATGGCTGCATTAGATTTTCCTGCGGAAGAAGAAATACCTGCAAATGAGTTGCAAAATACAGACGGGCAGGAGGCGGATGGTGAGACAACGGTCATACATCCGAATGAGCAATCGCCTCTGAATGAGGAGGACGAAGATCGTACGATTATAAATAGCGAAGAAATTATTTCTCAGCCCTCTAAGAAAAAAAGAAAAGGGATGCTGATATCCGTGCTTATTGCTATATTTGCCAGTGCAGGATCTGTTGTCGCTTTTCTGGTGCTGGGGAACAAAACCTCTACGAAACCGGATGTAACGGAGTTGATTAGCCCGGTCGAAGAGGAAAAAGATTCAATAGGCATCTTTCAAGACACAACTGTTTCGGAGGTGAAAGAAGCATCTATGCTTAGCGAGAAGGATAAGAAAACAGAGGCAGCAATGGCCCGACAGCCGGAAAAGGTGACGCCCGTTGTTGTTGATGAACCCCGGAAGCAACCGGATACAAAGCAGGTTCCGGCTGAAGGAAATAAAATAACAATACAGCCAGTACAGCCTACTGCTGAAGAAATTGAGGCGAAATATGTCGCTTTAATAGCTTCTGGCAAGGAGAAGATGGGAAAAGCGGACTTTACGAACGCAAAGAAAGATTTCACGAAAGCGAAAGAAACCAAGTTGACGGAAGAGGTCGTACGTCTTTTGATTTCTTGTGATGAAAAGGAAGCAGCCAAACTTTTGGCCGACAGGAAAGCTCAATATGAGATGAAGAAAACTTTCGGGAACTTTACAATTGTACGAAAGAAATCGACCATGTTATATGGGGCGATCGATTCGGATGCGAACGAGCGTATACCATGTAAATATCGTAATGTCGGGATTGCCGAAAATGGCCGTGCTTTCGAACGTAAAGATGGTTTGTTCGATATCTATAATGCTGATGGCGTGTTGGTAAATGAAGGATCAACGTATTATTAACGTGTTTATGAAAAGACTTTGGATTTTAACTCTTTTTGTTGCGTTGCCGATGTGTTTGCTGGCTCAACAAAAAACAGAATATAACAGAAAAGGTGACGAGGCGATGAAACGCTTGGACTATAGCGATGCAAGGATGTGGTATGAAGAAGGTGTCGTGCAATGTGATCCTTACAGTATCGAGCAGCTCACATCGATTTGGTTAGCCAACCAGAGAATGCGTCCATCAATGCACAGTCTGATGAACAAGTGTCGGGCTTGTCTGGAACTGATGGCCAATAATGAGGATACAACAGCCATTTCGCAGCTGATAATCTATTATACCGAGGGGATAGGAACTTCCAAAAACGAAACTTTGGCCCAATCCTGGCAAGATCGTCTGGAAACACTTCGCAAACCGGTAGAGCCCGTTTTCTATCCTTCTGCCAACCCAATAAAGCCAGATACCCCCAAAGAACCGATGAAGTTCTTTATTGGTTATGCCTACTCCATAGAAGCACCTTATGGCTTGACAGTGGGAGGGGTGAAATCTCGTTTGGGTTGGTTCCTGCGTTTTAAGACCAATCTAGGTTTTAAGGAGTACGACGGGGAATGCCGGGGAACAGATGAGTTTGTCGGTCCTACTCCCGATAATCCGTTTTATTTCACGAATAAGAAAAAGGTGAATAACTATGCCGGTACAGCTGGTTTGGTTGTAAAATGTACATCCTGGTTATATACGTCCGTAGGTTTAGGATATGGCAGTCGGGAATTATTATGCGAATATATCACAATCGATAATTCGGATTATAGAATAGAAAAATCCTATTGGGTGAAGAATTTGGATTATTCTTATAGCGGGTTAGCTGCCGATCTGGATGTAATGGTTAAGTTCGGTCCTGTGTTTGTAAGTGCAGGGTGCAATACGTTGAATTTTAAATATGTTGATTTGAATGCCGGTGTCGGTCTGTTTTTCTAATAAGAATTATTTATGAAACACATATACTCAATCTTTTTATCAGCTGTTTCACTTTTATGGATGCTTTCCGGATGTGTGGAAGATCCGGATATGGATACGCGTTTGCAGAAAGCAAAGGCTCCGGAGGTTTCCGAGACTTCAATGGAAGGAGAAGCATATGCTTCTTCGATCACTTTAAAGGCTCAAATAATGAAAGAGAACGGTTTGCCAGTAAAAGAATGTGGGGTTTGTTGGAGTACCCAAACAGGAACGGAGCCGCTTGAGAACATGCGTAACAAGCGATATACAAAAGCTGATAAAATAGAAAACCACAATTTTACAGCTACCATATCCAATTTGGAAGATAGTACAAAATATTATGTATATGCTTATGCTATTAATGATATAGATACTGCATTTTCAAAAACAGAAGGAGCGTATACGACAATAAATGGTATTGGAGAAGTTGCGACTTTGGATGTGGATAGTGCCACAGTAAAAGCAACTTCCACTTGGGTAAAAGGGAAAGTTAAGAATCGGGGAGTCGGCATTGAGAAATTAGGTTTCTACTATAAGAAAAAGAAACAAACCGGAGATATCGAACCTTCGGATCAAGATTCCGTTATCACATACGAAGGGAGTGACTTGGCAACTGTCGATACTTTCTCCTGCCAGATTACGAATCTGGAGCCGGAAACTTGGTATTATGTCCGTGCTTTTGCCAAAAATCAGTTTGGCGAGTTTGCTTTTAATGTGGACTCTTTTAGGACTACAGATGGCAAACCTTTTGTCGGTAAGTTGAGTCTGATAAAAGACAGTACGACTTTCACCACAGCCGATCTGTCTGCTTTCTTGATCAACGAGGGAGATGCACCTGTCAGTGCCTATGGTTTCTGCTGGAGTGTAGAAGAAGAGCCAACGATAGAAGCCGATACAATCACTTGTACGAATCTTGCGGATAATGGCAAATTTACAGGAAGGATCCGGGGCTTGGAATCGGCCAAAAAATATTATGCAAGGGCCTATGCCATAAATGACTTCGGTACGGTATATAGTGAAGAAGAAATTACGATTTCGACAAAAAGCGAGAAGCCGAATATTATAACATTCCCCATCACCCTTGATTCGATCAAAAGTGATGGAACAGTTCACATTGGCGGGGAGTTGCAGAATGGCGGAAACAGTGCTGCTACAGAGTGGGGAATTTGTTGGTCTTCAAGCAATAAGGAGCCGAGTATCAAGGATAATCATGTTGCTGTAGAAGACTCGATTTTCACATATGCTTTATCGGCATTGAAAGGGGCTACAAATTATTATGTAAGAGCTTACGCTGTAAATGAACATAGCCTTGTCGGGTATGGCCAGACACAAACATTCAAGACACCTGACATCTTTACGGAAAAGAGCATATACATAGGTGAAGACCGTCAATATTCGGCAAGCTTTGTGCTAAACGGACAAGCCTATATCGTTGGTGGGGATTTAGGAGATAAACGCAGTAACGAACTTTTTAGTTATAATGTGGAAACAAATGAATGGAAATCCCAACAAGGATGCAGTGTCGCCTATTCGCACATGGCTGCTACCGTCTACAATAATAGAGCCTATGTCATTGGAGGACTTGACAAACAAGTGGGAATAGAATGTCAAGTGTATACATCTGAAAATAATAGTTGGTTATTCGAATTCCCTTCGTTGCCGAAGGGACGATTTAACTCTGTCTGTTTTGTGTATCGTGATTCCTTGTACGTTTTTGGTGGTACTGACAATAGTAGCAATATGAATGAAATAGTACGTTATGATCTTTCAACTCAAAATAGTGGAGAATGGACTACAATTGCCAAAGTGAACGAAGCAAACCAAAGAGGAGGCGTCGCATTTGTTGTAGAAGATAAAGTATATGCAGGTTTAGGAGAAAAGAGTAATGGTATTCGTAACGGCTTCTACGTCTCTTCGGATAGCTTGACAAAATGGGAGCTGATTCCCTCTATACCTGCACAGCTCGGTGTTATTTCTTCTGGTGTTTATGATGAACAGAAAAAGAGCTTCTTTATGATTGACAACGACGGAAAAATTTGGGAATACAATTTGACTACAGAGCAATGGACTTCACGCTCGTTATGGATTCGTATGAAAAATTATCACATGTTCATGCTGGATGGATCGATCTATATTTTAGGGCAAGATATCTATCAAAAGAATAAATTCACTGTATACAATCCAATATGGGATAATTGAATATGAACAGAGCAACTATCTTAGAAGAAATCCGGAGAAATGTTGATTTGCTGTCAGTGACAGATCAGCCGGAATACCAATACATTCCGCTACACCAGAAACCTTCACCATCGGTGACGGCACTCAGGGAGATCATGACCTTGCTCCGCAAGGTTATTTTTCCCGGTTTCTTCGGAACGGAACAGGAGGCACAGACGGATTCCATACAATATTATACGGGTGTATATCTGGAGCAGGCCTACGACCTGTTGCAGGAACAAATCTATAATGGCTTGTGCTTTGAAGTCGAACGTTGTTGTGATTCCAAAGATCGTGCTTCTGAAATAGCCATTGCTTTTATCAATAAGGTTCCACATATCAAGTATCTTCTATCGACAGACGTGAAAGCTATCTTGGATGGTGATCCGGCAGCCAAAAGCCCCAGTGAGATTATTTTCTGTTATCCGGCAATTCATGCCATTCTTTATCAGCGCGTAGCACATGAGTTACTGAAGCTCGGTGTGCCTGTGATTCCACGTATTATAACGGAAATGGCCCATTCGGATACAGGAATAGACATTCATCCGGGAGCGCAAATCGGAGAATATTTCAGTATCGATCATGGTACGGGGGTTGTGATCGGGCAGACGGCTATAATCGGTAATCATGTCCGCCTTTATCAAGGTGTGACATTGGGTGCAAAAAGCTTTACCTTGGACGAAGAAGGATTGCCTCTGGACGTACCGCGCCATCCGATTATCGAAGATTATGTTACAATCTATTCCAATGCCTCCATTTTAGGGAGGATCACTATTGGTCACGGCTCCGTGATTGGTGGTAACATCTGGCTTACCCATAGCGTTCCACCTAATTCCAAAGTATTGCAGACTCGTGCTGTCGAAGATAAATAGCAGAGGGCGACATATTGTTTTCACTTTCATTTCAAAACCCATAGCTTTAGGCTCCATAACCCATAGCATTAGATACCCTAAAGCTATGCTTTATTAATCCCCTAACGATTTTTGCACAATAGCCTTGGGATTAAAGAGAAAAGGTAGGCTTTATTCCGGAAAAATATGTATGTTTGCAGATATACCTTGTTTGAGCGAATTATACCTTAAAATAGTGTAGACCATGAATAAAGTGAAAACATTGGATGATCTTCGGAAGATGCGTGAAACCTTGCGCTCGACCTTGGATATTAGAGAAAAAAGTAATCATCCTGAACAAATGGTACAGATCCGGATATCTATGGCAACTTGCGGGATCGCTGCCGGAGCCAAAGAGATCATGAATTATTTCATTGAAGCACTGGATCGTGAAAAAGTAGATGCATTGGTGACACAAACCGGATGCATGGGGTATTGCTATGCCGAACCGACTGTCGAGGTTACCCTGCCAGGTAAAGAACCTCTTGTTTTCGGACATGTGAAGAAAGCGAAAGTGGATGAAATCATTGATCGGTATATCCGAAATGGGGAACTGCTGGACGATATTATCCCGGTCACTTACACGGTTGTTAAACCGGAATAACAAAACTTCCTTAAACACTTAATACTTACATAATGGCACAGTACAATAGTTATATACTGGTGTGTGGCGGTACCGGCTGTCGTGCATCACAGAGTGAACTTATACTTCAAAATCTGAAAGAGGCCGTCGAACGACATAAGTTGCAGGATATTGTCCAAGTGATCCGTACCGGTTGCTTCGGTTTTTGTGAAAAAGGGCCGATAGTTAAAATGGTTCCGGACAATACGTTCTATGTTCAGGTAAAACCGACGGATGCCGAAGACATTGTCCGGGAGCATTTAGTGAAGGGACGTAAGGTAGAACGGCTTCTATATGTCAATCCCGAAACTAACGAGCAAGTACCGGATTCCAAGCATATCAATTTTTACAAGAAGCAACTCCGCATTGCTCTCAGGAATTGTGGTTTTATCAATCCCGAAAATATAGACGAATATATCGCCCGAGATGGTTATGTAGCTTTAGGTAGAGCCTTGACCGAGATGACGCCCGAATCGGTGATCAAAGAGATCATGGACAGTGGTTTGCGTGGCAGGGGAGGAGGCGGTTTCCCGACTGGCTTGAAATGGCAGATAACCCGTAAAGTGAAAGCTCCCCAGAAATATGTCGTCTGTAATGCGGATGAAGGCGATCCGGGAGCATTCATGGATCGTTCCATCCTGGAAGGTGACCCGCATTCCATCGTTGAAGCGATGGCGATCAACGGATATTGTACGGGAGCCACGAAAGGGCTGGTTTATATCCGGGCCGAATATCCATTGGCCGTAGAGAGGTTGAAGATTGCAATCCGGCAAGCCAAAGAATATGGTCTACTGGGTGAAAACATCTTCGGGACGGATTTCTCTTTCGATATCGAGATACGCTATGGGGCAGGAGCATTCGTTTGTGGTGAAGAAACGGCGTTGATTCATAGTATGGAAGGGCTTCGCGGAGAAGCGACTGTTAAACCGCCTTTCCCAAGCGAACAGGGTTACAAAGGTTGCCCGACCAATGTGAATAATGTGGAAACATATGCCAACGTGCCGGTTATCCTGTTGAAGGGAGCTGAATGGTTCAGTAGTATAGGTACGGAGAAAAGTAAGGGGACGAAAGTCTTTGCCCTTGCGGGAAAAGTAAACAACGTCGGGCTGATAGAGGTTCCGATGGGGACGACGTTACGCGAAGTGATCTTCGGTATAGGAGGAGGCATCAAAGATGGAAAGAAATTTAAGGCTGTGCAGACAGGTGGTCCTTCAGGTGGCTGCCTGACTGAGAAGCATCTGGATTTGCCGATCGACTATGACAATCTTTTGGCTGCCGGTTCGATGATGGGGTCGGGGGGGATGATTGTGATGGACGAAGACGATTGTATGGTCGCTATGGCCAAATTCTATCTGGATTTCACGGTCGAGGAGTCATGTGGCAAATGTGCTCCTTGCCGGATTGGCAACAAACGGTTGCACGAGATGCTGCAAAAGATTACGTCCGGCAACGGAACGATCGAGGATCTGGAACGGCTTCGTAACTTGGCTGGTGTGATCAAAGACACTGCCTTGTGCGGTTTGGGACAGACATCGCCCAATCCAGTTTTGTCTACGATGGATAACTTCTATGATGAATATCTGGCTCACGTGAAGGAAAAACGTTGTCCGTCTCATCAATGTCGCGAACTGACGCAATATTTTATCAATCCAGAGAAATGCAAGGGATGTACGCTTTGTGCCCGGATGTGTCCGGTGAATGCGATCACGGGAGACAAGAAAGTTCCGCATGTGATTGATCCGCAGACTTGTATCCGGTGCGGTTCATGTATAGAGAGATGTAAGTTCGGTGCTATTTATGTGCACTAAAGTAGTGAAGAATGGACAATGACAATTAAATGTATGGAAACAGTAAAGCTTATTATAGATAGAAAACCAGTGGAAGTCCCCAAAGGAACCACGATCCTGGATGCTGCAAAAGGAATGGGTATCCGCATTCCGACTCTTTGCTATATGAAGTTGGAAGATTTGCACTATGAAAATAATCCGGGTGCTTGCCGTATCTGCGTAGTTGAAATAGAAGGTCGCCGTAATTTGGCTCCTTCCTGTAAAACGGAGTGTATGGAAGGGATGGTTGTGCAAACACACAGCCCACGCGTGATGAATGCCCGGAAAACCGTAATGGAACTGATCCTGTCCAACCATCCGGCAGAATGTCTGACTTGCAGTAGCAATGGACATTGTGAACTACAAGCAATTGCTCACGACCTGGGGATACGTGAGATTCGCTATAAAGGCGAGATGTCCACATTCCAGATAGACCGTTCACCGTCTATCGTGCGCAACATGAACAAGTGCATCATGTGCCGCCGTTGCGAGACCATGTGTAATAATATCCAGACCGTTGGGGCTTTGACTGCTGTCAATCGAGGCTTTAATGCAGCCGTCTCTACGGCTTTCGAACGGGATATTGCCGGTAGTACGTGTTCCTATTGCGGCCAATGCGTATCGGTCTGCCCGGTAAACGCGTTGAGCGGACGGAATACACAACAGCCGGTGTTGGATGCGCTGGCCGATCCGGACAAAATCGTGATAGCCCAGACAGCTCCGGCTGTCCGTACGGCTTTGGGACGCGATTTCGGATATGAACCGGGGACATTGGTAACGGGTAAAATGGTTTCCGCCCTCCGCAGGTTGGGCTTCGATTATGTTTTCGATACGGATTTTGCCGCCGACCTGACTATTATGGAAGAAGGGACAGAACTGTTGCAGCGGATCGGGAAATACTTGAAAGGCGATCAGGAAGTAAAAATGCCGTTGATGACGAGTTGCTGTCCGGGGTGGGTCAGTTTCGTCGAACAGCATTTCCCGGAATTATTAGACAACCTGTCGACAGCTAAGAGCCCACAGCAGATGTTCGGTGCAATTGCCAAAAGTTATTTTGCCGAAAAATTGGGAGTAGACCGAAAGCGGATCGTTGTCGTGTCGATCATGCCCTGCCTGGCAAAGAAATATGAAGCCAGTCGTCCGGAATTTGCGGTCGATGGCAATCCGGATGTCGATATTTCGATCTATACGCGCGAATTGGCCCGCCTGATCCGCTATGCAAACATAAACTTCGCGGAACTGCCAGATAGCGATTTCGATCGTCCGTTAGGCGAATCGACAGGAGCCGGAGTTATCTTCGGAACAACCGGTGGCGTGATAGAAGCTGCTTGCCGTACGGCGTACGAGCTATATACGAAAAAAACTCTTCCTAAAATTGATTTTGAAGAACTCCGCGGGCTGGAAGGCATTCGCAGTGCAACAATAGACTTCGATGGGACACCGATAAAAATAGGAATTGCACATGGTTTGGGCAATGCCCGTAGATTGGTTGAAGAAGTCAAAAACGGCATGTCGCCCTATCATGCCATCGAAGTTATGGCATGTCCGGGCGGTTGTATCGGTGGTGGCGGCCAACCGTTCCACAGGGGCAGGATGGAGGTGCTGCGCAAACGTGCGGCGGCTCTCTATCAGGAGGATCGCAGCAAGACGCTTCGCAAGAGCCATGAGAATCCTTATATTCAAGCTCTTTATGCTGACTATCTGGGAGAACCGTGTGGACCGCGTGCCCACAAGCTGTTGCATACGCACTACTTCGACCGCAAGGAAGCCATTAACATGTTTACGCAAGAAAATCAGGAGGGATAAACGATGGATAAGATGAAGATACATTTGATTCAGATGAAGATCGATGAATTGTTGGCCGTCTGTGATGAACATAATAACGATCCGGGAGAACTGATCAACATATTGCATGCCGCCCAAGGCATATTCGGTTATCTGCCTCGCGAAGTGCAAGAGATCATCGCCGGCCGGTTGTATATTCCGGTTTCCAAAGTATATGGAGTTGTGACGTTCTATTCGTTCTTTACCATGACTCCGAAGGGGAAATATCCTATTTCCGTCTGTCTGGGAACGGCCTGTTATGTACGTGGAGCCGAGAAAGTCTTGGAAGAGTTCCAGCGCCAGTTGGAGATCAAAGTTGGAGAGACTACATCCGACGGCCTGTTTTCATTGGACTGTCTACGTTGTGTGGGGGCTTGCGGACTGGCTCCGGTCGTCACGATTGCCGGAAAAGTTTATGGACGTCTGACACCAGAGAAAGTGCGGGATATCCTTTCCGAATACTACCTGTTGGAGCAAGTATAAGCGACTCGTCTGTTGTGCCAATGCTGTGGCACAACAGACGAGTCGCATTGGCACAATTGTGTCGTAACGATGGCACGGCCATATAATAAAGGCGATCTTTATTCTTTGGTTTCTATATAAACGACATGCGTCTGTAAATATTCTTCAAGACCGTGTTTCCCATCTGCACCACCGATTCCAGACTTACGCCATCCGGCATGGAAACCTTGCATAGCTTCAAAGTTCTCACGATTGATATATGTTTCGCCAAATTTCAGCGAGCGCATGATCTTGAATGCATAGTCCAGATTTTGGGTATAGACGGAAGATGTCAGTCCGTACTCACAGTCATTTGCCCATGCAATCGCATCATCGATATCCGTATATTCGACAATGGGCAGGATAGGGCCGAAGGTCTCTTCCCGTATGATATCCATTTCTTGTGTGGCGCAATCCAGCACTGTAGGTTCGAAGAAATACCCTTTTGTTCCGATCCGATGACCGCCACATAGAAGTTTGGCTCCCTGCCGAACCGCCTTTTCAACTTTTTGCTCCATGGCAGCCAAAGCATTTGCTTCGATCAGTGGTCCCATATCCAAGTCTGCGATCTCGTTCGGATTGCCGACTTTCACCTGCTTCATACCGGCCACAAGCTTTTCCATAAAGATATCTTTGATCTTTTTATCTACATAAACCCGCTCCGCACAATTACATACCTGTCCGGTATTGATAACGCGTGAAGCGATGATCGACTTCACCGCCAAGTCTATATCTGCGTCTTCCATCACGATTGCAGGAGCTTTTCCTCCTAATTCCAAAGATACTTTTGTTATATTAGGAGCTGCTGCTGCCATTGTCTGTTGTCCGGCACTTACACTTCCCGTAAGGCTGACCATGCCAACTTTCGGATTTGCTGCCAACTCATGACCTATCACCGAGCCACGTCCGTTCACTAAGTTGAAAACTCCGGCTGGCAAACCGACTTCTTCTACAATTTGTGCAAAAACGTATGCATTTTCAGGTGTCAGCTGACTCGGTTTTACCACGATCGTATTACCGGTAATCAAAGCCGGGGCTGCTTTGCGTGCAACCAAGAAAAATGGAAAGTTCCAAGGAAGAATACCGGTTGTTACACCAATTGCTTTCTTGAACAGGAATATGCTTTCACGCGGACGGTCGCTGGGGATGATTTCACCTTCATACCGGCGGGCCCATCCAGCCATATAATCGATATAATCTGCCGTAAAAAGAACTTCCACATTAGCCAGGCCTTGCGTCTTTCCACCTTCACGAACAATTATATCAGTCAGTTCCTTTTCTCTTTTGCGGATACCGGCTGCAATTTTGGTCAGATAAGCGGCCCTTTCTATAGAAGGTGTCCTTTCCCATTGACCCTGAGCTTTTTCTGCTGCATCGATCGCTCTTTTAGCATCTTCGACCGTACCGTCCGGCATTAATGATATAACTTCTTCAGTAGAAGGATTTAATACCTTAATCCATTTTCCAGATTCATGTTCTATGAATCTGCCATCAATAAACATTTTCAATTCCTTCATGGTAATATCTTTTTAGGTTGAATTTTGATTTTAAAAGTACAAGAAAGAAAAAATGATCATGTTTAAAAAATGATATTACTTATTACAGAAATGATATATTTCTGTAATACAGGATTATAATGTATGGCTAAGCTGATCGGAAGATAGTTTTTTTCATTATTTCTGAACCAAACTGAATTATGTGCTGTTATATGATAAAATGAATTAGGAATTATATCCAAAGAAATTCCTAAGACGATTAAGTTAGTAGTATTTGTTTTTTCATATAAGTAGAGTTTGTTATTTGTTTGGTCCGTATGTAACTGTGAAGTTGGATACGGGCTTTTTTTGTGTTTCTTAATATGTTTACTTTAAATAATCACGATTAGGTTGCGTAGACTAGATTTAGTAGATGATCCCGAAGAACCAGGTAACCGTAAAGACTGCCAGCACAATCAGGTATATCCTTACGATACGTTCACTTTACCGAAATTACTGCACACGGAATCCTTCTAAAATTTAAACATACAGATTTACCATAAGGAAACGAAGACAGGGCAACCGCATCAAAATTTTCCAAGGTTGCGATCTTCATACGGAGTTTTCTACAAATCTTCTATCACTCTATCACTACGAAGGTTGTAGCTATTAATATTCAAGAGTTAGAGACAGTGATACAGGACGTTTCCCTCCATCACTCCTCTATCACTTCTGAAACATTGCATTTTATCATATTATTGAAAAACAGCACATTGTTTTCTTTTGCTTTTGAAAAAGCATATGAAATAATCGAATAAACAAATGTAAAAACGAATATAATAGGTATTAAATTGGAGAAATACGGTTCTTCATTTCACAAAAGTCCTCTCTTTTTTTAGCAGAAACAAGCACATAATTCCGTAAACACCCCCATGTTGCCTTCCTTAACATCCGGGTGTAGAGAGTCGGTACATCCGGGTGTAAGAGGGGGCAACATGGGGATGTCCGGCAACAAAAGTGCCTTGCCGGACAATAAAAACCACCCGGTTTTACCTATTTTTATAGCCGTTTTTAGAGAAAAAGGCTCTGTTTTTTTGGGGTATATTTCATGCGATTTCCGGGTGTTGGTGCGGTTGCCCTGGTTGTTCAAACCTGTTTGAGAGGATTTCCGGCTTTTTTCCTATCTTTGCCGCCAATTAAGCAGTATCTGGAAAATTACGAAATTTTCCGCCATGAATGCATGCTTCGCCTAAAGAATTAAATCTCTTATTAATATAGTAATTAAGCAAAAAAATGAAACGTATAGTTTTTTTGGATTATGTACGCGTGTTCGCATGTTTCCTTGTTATGGTCGTCCACGCCAGTGAAAACTTTTACGGTGCCCCCGGTTCGACGGACATGGTGGGACCGCAAGCCTTTCTGGCAAATGAGTCAGACCGGCTATGGGTGTCCATATACGATGGGTTTTCGCGTATGGCCGTGCCGTTGTTTATAATAGTCTCCGCTTTTCTTCTTGCGCCGATGAAGGAAGGGCAGACCATGTGGCAGTTCTATCGTCGGCGTTGTATCCGCATTCTACCACCGTTTTTCATATTCATGATACTCTACAGTACTCTGCCGATGTTGTGGGGACAGATTGATGGAGCGACCTCGATCAAGGATCTGTCGCGGATATTTCTGAACTTCCCGACGCTGGCCGGGCATCTATGGTTTATGTATCCCTTGATCAGCATTTACCTGTTTATTCCTATCATCTCGCCCTGGTTGAGCAGAGTGACGGTCAAAGAAGAACGTTTCTTTATCGGGTTGTTTCTCTTGTCGACCTGTATGCCATATCTGAACCGTTGGTTCGGAGAAGTGTGGGGACAGTGCTTTTGGAACGAATACCATATGCTGTGGTATTTCTCCGGTTACTTAGGCTATCTTGTGCTCGCACATTATATACATGTCCATCTGACCTGGAACCGTTCCAAACGTTTTATTATCGGAATTGTTTCGATGCTCATTGGTGCAGCTATTACCATATATTCGTTCTATGTTCAGGCCGTTCCCGGAGAAATACTCCCCACGCCCGTGCTGGAAATAGGGTGGGCTTTCTGCACCATCAACTGTGTGTTGCTTACGGCCGGCACGTTCCTGATGTTCAGTTGTATTGAACTTCCCGAAACTCCGCGCTTCGTATTGGAACTCTCTAAACTCAGCTATGGGATGTATCTGATGCATATCTTTTGGCTCGGTCTGTGGGTGGCGGTGTTCAAGTCCGTCTTGCCGTTACCGACTGTTGCCGCCATTCCTGCGATTGCGACATGCACGTTCATTTGCTGCTTCGTGACAACCAAGGTTATTTCGCTCATTCCGGGCGGCAAATGGATCGTCGGGTAGAATATATTCGTTTGTTACTTTCGATTTTCACTTTGTAAGGGGTAAAAAGATCGTTATCCCTTCATTTATTCTAAAATCAGCGATAGCAATTCTGTAATCAGTGGCAGTGATTATATAATTGCTGTCGCTGATTTTGTAATTGCTGTCACTGATTACAGAATATTTCGTGTGTCCGTACCGAATTTTGGCGATCGAAATAGAGCGTATCAGAAAAAAAGTTTACATTTGCCACCGAATCGGTTCTGTATTTCCCGTTCGGGAATATGGATTAAAAGGGAATCGGGTGTAAATCCCGGACAGTCCCGCTGCTGTGAAGCTCCGTTTTAACATCTTGGAACTACTTTCGCCACTGACTTGTTATAATTAAGTCGGGAAGGCTTCAGGATGGGAGTCAGTCAGAAGACCTGCCGTTCATTATAAGGTTCATATCCTCGTGGGTTAGGCTATGGATGCGAAACATAAATACAATAAATATGATAAGAAAAGTTCTGATTGCGAATCGGGGCGAGATAGCTGTGAGGGTTATGCGCTCCTGTCGCGAAATGGGGATACGGTCGGTGGCTGTTTTTTCGGAAGCAGACCGGACGGCACGTCATGTCCTTTATGCCGACGAAGCGGTCTTGATAGGACCGGCAGCATCAAAAGATAGTTACCTGAATATCGAAAAGATCATCCGGGCAGCCAAGCAACACAAGGTGGATGCGATTCATCCCGGATATGGTTTCCTGTCCGAGAATGCGGATTTTGCCCGCCGGTGCAAAGAAGAAGGAATCGTCTTTATCGGCCCGTCGGCAGAAACGATGGAGGCGATGGGAGATAAAATATCCGCCCGCAAGCGGATGATAGACGCCGGCGTGCCGGTCGTTCCTGGCACGCAGCAGCCTTTGCAGGATGTTGGAGAAGCATGCCGGGTCTGCCGGGAGATCGGTTTCCCGGTCATGCTGAAAGCCTCGATGGGAGGCGGTGGAAAGGGAATGCGTCTGATCCATAAGGAAGAAGAGGTGGAAGAGGCTTACAACGCCGCTCGCTCGGAGTCGCTCTCTTCTTTTGGTGACGATACAGTTTATCTGGAAAAGTACGTGGAGGGACCACATCATATCGAGTTCCAGATTTTAGGCGACAATTACGGGAATGTGGTCCATCTCTGCGAACGCGAATGCTCTGTGCAACGCCGTAACCAGAAAATTGTCGAGGAAAGTCCGTCGCCGTTCATTACGCCGGAACTGCGGAAAGAGATGGGCGAGAAGGCGGTTGCGGCTGCTAAGGCCGTCGACTATTCCGGTGCCGGGACGATCGAGTTCCTGGTCGATAAACACCGTAATTTTTATTTTCTCGAAATGAACACCCGTTTGCAGGTGGAGCATCCGATTACCGAAGAGGTGTTGGGGCTCGACTTGGTAAAGGAGCAGCTTCGTATTGCCGACAACGAACCGTTGCATATCCGGCAGGAAGATATATCCCAGCGTGGGCATGCTATCGAATGCCGGATCTGTGCCGAAGATACCGCCAACAATTTCATGCCATCTCCCGGCATTATCCGCCAGCTGACCGAACCGAACGGGATCGGAGTGCGAATCGACAGCTATGTCTATGAAGGTTATGAGATTCCGGTCTATTATGACCCGATGATCGGCAAGCTGATCGTGTGGGCTACCAGCCGCGAGTATGCGATCGAACGAATGAGGCGTGTCTTACACGAATACAAGATTACCGGGCTGAAGACGAATATCAGCTATCTCAGGCGGATCATGGATATACCTGATTTTGTGCATGGAACCTACGATACATCGTTTATCGGAAAGCATGGCGAGGAGCTGCAACATCCGGTGAACCCCGGAGACGAGCATGAATCGGAAAATATCGCCATGATCGCTGCTTATATGGATTACCTGATGAACCTGGAGGAGAACGTATCGGGCTCTTCGGTGGACAACCGTCCGATCAGCCGTTGGCGTGAGTTCGGGTTGCAGAAAGGTGTGTTAAGGATTTGAAAAATTGTTTATAATGGAAATACATATTGGAAACCGGGTGGCTGATGTGGAGCTGCTTGGAAAGGATGGAAACAAGGTGCGGCTCGACATAGACGGACAGCCCTACGAGGTGGATATCGTGATGGCTGAGAACGGGGCTTGTTCGATCTTGCATGACGGACATTCTTACAATGCCGAGCTGATCCGTTCGGGAGGAGGAAAGAACTATCAGGTCAACACGCTTTTCTCCTCTTATTCGGTCGACATAATCGATTCGCAGGCCAAATATCTACGTATGCGCAAGAACAGCGAAGAAAAGCAGGGCGACAAGGTTGTATCGCCGATGCCCGGAAAGGTCATGAAGATTCCTGTGAACGAAGGAGACCTTCTGTCTGCCGGGGATATCGTGGTGGTGCTCGAAGCCATGAAGATGCAGAGCAACTATAAGGTCAGCTCTGATTGTCGGGTACGTGAAATCCTGGTGAAGGAAGGAAACACGGTAAACGTGAATCAGGTGTTGATGACATTGGAAGTAATTAATCAGGAAGAAAATGCAGAAAGAAGAGATATATAAGAAGTTTGAAGAACTAGATAAAGTAGCTGCTCTGGGTGGCGGCGTAGTTCGTATCGATAAGCAACATGAGGCGGGGCGTATGACAGCCCGTGAACGTATTGATATGTTGCTGGATAAAGGTACGTTTGTTGAACTGGATAAGTTCGTGACGCATCGATGCACGAATTTCGGCATGGAGAAAAACAAGATTCCGGGAGACGGTGTCGTTTCTGGATATGGTAAGATCGAAGGTCGTCAGGTCTTTGTCTACGCCTACGATTTTACAGCTTACGGAGGAACGCTCAGTTCGACCAATGCCGCCAAGATCGTAAAGGTCCAGACGCTAGCTCTGAAAAATGGTGCACCTGTGATCGCATTGAACGATTCGGGAGGTGCGCGTATCCAGGAAGGAGTCGGTAGCCTGGCAGGTTATGCGTCGATCTTCTATCAAAATACGATGGCCTCTGGGGTGGTTCCCCAGATTTCGGCTATCCTCGGTCCTTGTGCCGGTGGAGCTTGTTACTCGCCGGCACTGACCGATTTCATTTTTATGGTGAAAGAGAAGAGCCATATGTTCATAACCGGACCGGATGTCGTGAAGGCCGTTACGCATGAGACGGTGGAGAAAGAGGAATTGGGAGGCGCCTATGTGCATAGCAGTAAAAGTGGCGTGACGCATTTCGTGTGTGATACGGAGGAGGAAACGTTGATGAGTATCCGCGAGCTGCTGAGCTTCCTGCCGTCAAACAATATGGAGGATGCGCCGTCTCTCCCGTGTTCTGACGATATCCGTCGTGAAACGGAAACGTTACAGACGGTGATTCCCGATGATCCGAACGTGCCGTATGATATGAAGGACGTGATCGAGCCGGTGGTCGACAATCATTATTTTTTCGAAGTGATGTCTCATTTTGCAAAGAATGTGGTGGTCGGCTTTGCCCGTCTGGGTGGCCAGTCGGTTGGTATTGTGGCGAATCAGCCGGCTTTCCTAGCTGGTGTGCTGGATATCGATGCCTCGGACAAGGCGGCTCGTTTCATCCGTTTTTGCGATTGCTTCAATATCCCGCTGGTGACGTTTGAGGACGTACCCGGCTTTTTACCCGGCTGTCAGCAGGAGCATGACGGGATTATCCGCCACGGGGCGAAGATCGTTTACGCTTATGCCGAGGCGACAGTTCCCAAAATTACGTTGATTACGCGTAAAGCTTACGGCGGCGCTTATATCGTGATGTCGAGCAAACCGATCGGCGCCGACATCAACTTGGCTTACCCGATGGCGGAAATCGCAGTGATGGGAGCCGAAGGGGCTGTCAATATCCTGTACCGGAAAGCGGAAGGAGAAGAAAAAGCACAGGCTATGAAGGCATACAATGAACAGTTCTCGAATCCTTATCGAGCAGCCGAATTAGGATTTATCGATGAGATCATCATGCCCCGTCAGACACGTTACAAGTTGATACAGGCGCTTGAAATGGCAAAAAATAAGAGCCAGAGCAATCCGCCAAAGAAACATGGCAATATGCCTTTGTAAATCAAGGATGTCGATTTGAAAATTATAAATAACTAACATGGTGAACAAAAGAATCATTCGACAGAATCAATAGAATTGATTAGAGGAAGGCTTGCTTGTGAAAGTCAGCCTTCTTACTTTTGTGCCCGCATTTAATAGAGAAAAGACAAAAAGGATGGAAAAAGAGACTTTGACAGACCGGGAGGTTTTGTTGTTACGGAGAAAACTGGACTTATTACTCCGTACGGGAAAATTGCTGATGGAGAGTGCCGCGGATACGAACCGCATCGAACGGAACATGAAGCGTGTGGCTGCTTTTATGGGGATTCCTGAAGAAAAGCTTCATCTGGATATCAGATGGACGATGATTATGGTGAATGTGAGCGACGAGACACATTCCTTTTCAAAATTTCAGAAGTGTGAGAAGCATGGTATCAATATGACGACCATTACGGAGGTCAGCCATCTGTCATGGAAGGCGATTGAACAAGACTATTCGTTGGACCAGTATGAGGAAGAGCTTGAGCGGATTGCGCGTAAACCTCGTAACTATATGCCTTACCTGGTGGCAATCGGTGCAGGGTTTGCCTGTGGCGGTTTCTGTAAGTTGTTCGGCTGTGACTGGATCGCGTTTTTGTTCGCTTCTATTTGTGCATTTGTCGGATTCCGTGTCCGAGCGCGTTGTATCGAGTTCGGGATAAATGTGTATATGAGTATTGCGATTGCGGCGTTTGTGGCGACTTGTCTGGCGTATGCTTCTTCTTTTTCGGGGCTGTCATCCACGCCTTACCATCCGTTGCTGGCTTGTGCTCTGTTTATCGTGCCGGGAGTACCGTTAATCAATTTTGTGGATGACATGATTGACAATCATTTGCTTGTCGGGATTACGCGGGCGGCCAATACGATGATGATGGTCGGAGCGATGACGTTCGGGATTGCTTTTGCCATGCGGGTGTTGGTAATGAACGATATAGAGATCGACCATAAGTTCAGTGAATTGAGCATGGTGCCGCATGATCCTTATTATATTTATGCCATTGCGGCGGCTATTGCAGCGATGGGTTTTTCAATGATTTTCAATATCCAGCGACGTTTGTTGTGGGTTGTGGCTTTAGGGGGGATCATTGCAGTGTGTACCCGTAATTTTGTGAATTTTGAGTTGGGATATGGTCCGGTGATCGGTTCGTTTATGGGAAGTTTTGTCGTGAGTCTGATTGCGGTAAAGGCGGTTCATTGGTTCGATGTCCCCAATCATGTGTTAACGATCCCGTCTGTTATCCCGATGATTCCGGGAGTACTGATGTATCGTTCGTTGTTTGCTTTTATCAACCTGCACGGGGTGATTGGTGAAGTGACCAATGCTTTTGCCAACGGGATCAATTCGGCTTTAATTATCCTGTGTATCTCTTTAGGTGTTGCCGTTCCGAATATCTTCGCTCGTCGCTACATTGCCAAAGACCGCCAGCGTTATCTTGAAGAAGAACTTGAAAAACGCAGGCAGCGTGGTAAGTTCATTGAATGGTAAGGAGATTCATGAATTATGATTTATGAGTTATAAAAGATTCATAAATCATAATTCAGTTCCAACAAGACAGTCTTGTTGGCTTTTAGGGAAGCTTTGACATCGATCAGGCGTTGGTTGCTGCTGCCACGGAAAAGAAGGCTTTCATCGCGTAGGGCTTGTTTGAATTTACCATCTACCAAGACGTCGATGTATTTGAGCAGCTCTGCCTGTTTCGGATTGTCCAGAAGACGCTCGAAAGTATAGCCGGTATAACACCAGATGTTTTTCCGGCTTTTTTCTTTGATCGCCTGTGCCAGCTTGGTGAAACCTTCCGGTTGGAACATGGGGTCGCCGCCGCTGAAGGTCACGTTGGCAAAGTCGTCTGCCAAGACCTTCGTTAGAATCTCTTCCGTCGATATTTGTTTCCCCTTTTTTATGTCCCACGATTCGGGATTATGACAGCCAGGACAAGCGTTCGGACAACCTGCCGCATAGATCGCGGTCCGGAATCCCGGACCGTCGACAGTTGTATCTTCTATGATATCAATGATGGAAAGCACTTTGGAATTTGAAAATTAAGAATTGAAAAATAAAATGCTTGACTTATAAGCTTCAATTCTTGGTTTATAATATAACTGTTTATATCTCTCGCAATCTTCAATTTTTAATTATGGACGACCCTGTCGTTCAGTTCTGCCAGTTTCGCTTTGTTCCAGCGATCTGTCGTACCGACCAGGTAGCCGGTGATGCGCTGTAGTTTGTCGAGATGGATACTGCCGCATTTCGGACATTTCTCCAAATGGGTTTCCGCATTTTCGTAGCCGCAGTCGAGGCAGCGGTTACGATTGTGGTTGACGGAACCGTAGCCAATATTATAACGGTCCATCATATCGACAACTTGCATGATCACTTCCGGGTTATGGGTCGCGTCTCCATCCATTTCGACATAGAAGATATGGCCTCCGCGTGTCATCTCGTGATAGGGAGCCTCCACTTCTGCCTTGTGGCGGGCGCTACATTTGTAATAAACGGGTACATGGTTGGAGTTTGTATAGTAGTCGCGGTCCGTGATACCGGGCAACGAACCGAATTTCTTACGGTCACGACGGGTAAATTTGCCCGACAAGCCTTCGGCCGGTGTTGCCAGTACGCTGTAATTATGCTGGTATTCCTCTGAAAACTGATTGGCCCTGTTACGGATATAGCTGACGATCTTCAGGCCTAACTCCTGCGAAGCCGCATCTTCGCCGTGGTGTTTGCCGGTGAGGGCGACCAGGCATTCTGCCAGGCCGATAAAACCGATCCCCAATGTACCCTGATTGATAACGGGTGCGATCGTGTCGTTCGGTTTCAATTTCTCGCTACCCAGCCAAAGAGATGACATCAGCAACGGGAACTGTTTGGCATATGCCGTTTTTTGGAATTCCATGCGCTCGTGTAGTTGGCGGGCGGTTATATCCAGCATGTGGTCGAGCTTGGCAAAGAATTGGGCGATCCGTTCTTCCTTGTTTTCAATGTGCATGCATTCGATAGCGAGGCGTACGATATTGATTGTCGAGAAAGAGAGGTTACCGCGGCCGATAGATGTTTTCGGACCGAAGCGGTTCTCGAATACACGCGTGCGGCATCCCATGGTCGCAACTTCGTGCATATAACGTTGCGGATCATCGGCACGCCAGTCTTCGCTCTGGTTGAATGTCGCGTCGAGGTTGAGGAAGTTCGGGAAGAAACGGCGAGCTGTAACCTTGCAGGCAAGCTGGTAAAGGTCGTAGTTACGGTCTTCCGGCAGATAGCTTACCCCGCGTTTCTTTTTCCATATCTGAATCGGGAAGATGGCCGTTTCGCCATTGCCGACTCCGCGATATGTGCTTTTCAATATCTCGCGAATGATACAGCGTCCTTCGGCAGAAGTGTCCGTTCCGTAATTGATGGAACTGAATACTACTTGGTTGCCTCCACGAGAATGGATGGTGTTCATATTGTGGATAAAGGCTTCCATCGATTGATGCACGCGGCTGACAGTTTTATTGACGGCATGTTGGATGATACGTTCGTCGCCACTCAATCCTTCGAGCGGACGATTCACATAGTCATCCAGTTTCTGCTGGTAGAGATGTGAATAATTCTGTCCGTTCAGTTCTTCCAGGTTCTTGATTTCTTCGATAAAACTATTGCGCACGTAAGGAGCCAGATAGAAATCGAATGCCGGGATCGCCTGACCACCATGCATTTCGTTCTGGGCTGTTTCGAGCGAGATACAGCCTAAAATACTGGCTGTTTCGATACGCTTTGCCGGGCGTGATTCGCCATGTCCGGCTGAAAAACCGTATTTCAGGATGTGGTCCAACGGATGTTGTACGCATGTGAGGCTCTTGGTCGGATAATAGTCTTTATCATGGATATGCAGATAGTTGTTTTCTACCGCCTCCTTGACCTCTTCGCTCAACAAGTAATCGTCAACGAACGGCTTGGTCGTTTCGCTGGAGAACTTCATCATCATGCCGGCGGGCGTGTCGGCATTCATATTGGCATTCTCGCGGGTGATGTCGTTGGATTTGATATTGATGATCTCCAGGAACATATCGCGTGTCTTGGCTTTGCGGGCGATACTGCGCTGGTTGCGGTAAGCTATGTATTTTTGTGCAACGTCTTTGCGGCTACTGTTCATCAGCTCCAACTCGACAGCGTCTTGGATGGCTTCGACAGTCATTTGCGAGTCGCCTTTGAAAGAAATATGATCCGTGATCTGGCGAACCAGCTCCCGGTCTTCCCCGTTTTCTGTGTGCAACATCGCTTTGCGGATAGCTGTTGCTATCTTTTCTTCGTTGAATCCAACGATACGTCCATCACGTTTAATAACTGTCTGAATCATGATAAGTTTATTATTGAGGTTTGTGAATTTTGTAGTTGCAAAAGTATATAGTATAACAATATGGTAAACTTTTTGGAAAACTTTTATGCAGTTAAAATATGTCAATTCACTGATATGCAATTATAAATTTTGGGTAATTGGAAAACTTTAAATGACTATCATGTTTTAATGTTGTCCAAAAGTGTATATCTTTTTCAACTTTTCGTGTATAATGTGGAAAACTTCTGAAGGAAGTGTTAACGTGAAAAAATAACTTGGAAAAGAGATACACGCTATGCTTTTTTTGTCTAATTTTGTCTTCGGATCGGTTTCGTATGATTAAATCAGATGATACGGATTAAAAGGGAATCGGGTGAAAATCCCGGACAGTCCCGCTGCTGTGAAGCTCCGTTTCAACATCCTGAAAACTACTTTTGCCACTGGTTTATGGTTATAAACCGGGAAGGCTTCGGGATGGGAGTCAGTCAGAAGACCTGCCGTTCATTAAAGGCTATTCTTTCCTCGTGGGTTAGGAGAATGGTTCGAAAATGTTTCTAACTTCATAAATAGTAAAAAGATGGAAAAGCTTTGCTTGTGTTGTGGCACAAAGTTTTCCGGCAATATTGATTTATTGTCAGGCGACTTTGCTGCTACTTATTTTTCTATACATAAATAGTATTGTTATTCGTTGTTAGAATATTGTTCAATAGTAATTAAAGTAAGAAGCTCCGTCGAAGTGATTCGCCGGAGTTTCGTGTTTTTTAAGCGCATAGCCGGACGTTTTTTTACTGTCCTCCCATAATATCCAACAGCTCGTTGGTGATAGCCTGCTGGCGGGTTTTGTTATATTGCAAGGTCAATTCCTGGATCAGGTCGTTGGCATTGTCGTTGGCCGTTTGCATCGCCATCATGCGGGCGGCATGCTCGGATGTCGTTGTGTCGAGTAATGTCGTGTAAATCGTTAAGTTGAGCAGCTTCGGAAAAAGCAATGCCTGAAGGCTTTCCGGCGACGGTTCCAGGATGTAATCGGTTGTCGGGACGGTGTTTTCAACCGAGGCCTGTGGCAGGGTGACCGGCAGATAGACTTTATGGGTCAATACCTGTGTGGCCATATTCTTGAAATGATGGTAAAGCAGCTCCACTCGATCGGCCTTACCCGAAGAAAAGAGCTCCATCAGTTTTCCGGCGAGGCGGACAGCCTCTTCGTACGAAGGTTTCTCTCCTAAATGAAGAAAATCGTCCTCAGTCGTATAGCCCGCCTTGTGCAGTTCGTCAGCAATCTTTTTCCCGATGGGGTAGAGGCAGACGGCGGTGTGTTGTGCTTCTAATTCGTGCAAACGGGCAGATAGCTCTTTCCATACGTTGGCATTGAACGTGCCGCATAGTCCGCTGCTGGATGAGAAAACGGCGAGAGCGACCTGTTTCACCTCACGCTTTTCAGTGTAAGGTGATTCCAGATCGCATTCCGCATCTAAAAGACCGTTTAAGATGGCGGAAAGTTTGTTTGCATAAAGGAGTGTGTGTTCGGTTTGCGTCTGGGTATGATGGAGTTTCGCTGAAGATACCATTTTCATGGCTGCGGTGATCTTTTGCGTACTCCGGATAGACGCGATCCGAACTTTTATTTCTTTTAATGATGCCATAATCCCTTTTTTTAATTGACAATTAGGTGTCGCTTGTTGTAATTGTCCATTGTCAATTGTTCATTGTCAGTTGTTTTGCTGTTTCTTCCAGTTTCTTCCGGATATCGTCGTTGATAGTTCCGGTTTTCAGGATGTCCAGTACGTCGTGCTGGTGTGATGTATGCAGTTCGTGCAGGAATTCCTTTTCGAAGTCGTGCACTTTATCCAACGGGACTCCTTTCAGCAATCCCTGTGTACCGCAGTAGAGGATGGCGATCTGGTCTTCTACAGGCATCGGGCTGTATTGGGGCTGTATCAGCAGTTGCGTGTTCTTTTGCCCCTTGTCGATTGTGAACGCCGTAACGGCATCCATCTCACCGCCGAATTTGGAAAACGATTCCAGTTCGCGAAACTGTGCCTGGTCGATCTTCAGCGTTCCAGCCACCTTCTTCATCGCCTTTAGCTGGGCGTTACCTCCTACACGAGATACCGAGATACCGACGTTGATAGCCGGACGGTTTCCTTGGTTGAAGAGGTCAGTTTCGAGGAAGATCTGCCCGTCGGTAATGGAAATGACGTTCGTAGGGATGTAGGCTGACACGTCACCCGCCTGGGTTTCGATGATCGGCAGGGCAGTCAGGGAACCGCCGCCTTTTACCTTGTCCTTCATGCTGTCTGGCAGGTCGTTCATCTGCCGGGCCACTTCGGGCTGATTGATGATCTTGGCAGCTCGTTCGAGCAGACGGGAATGCAGGTAGAAGATATCTCCCGGATATGCCTCGCGTCCGGAAGGACGGCGCAGGATCAGGGAGACCTCTCGATAGGCGACCGCCTGTTTCGAAAGGTCGTCGTAGACAACTAAAGCATGACGTCCGCTGTCCCGGAAATATTCACCGATGGCGGCACCCGCAAAAGGAGCGAAATATTGCATGGCTGCCGGATCGGATGCTGTCGCGCTGACAATGATCGTATAGTCCATCGCGCCTTTTTCTTGCAACGTGTTGACAAGCGAGGCGACGGTAGAACCCTTCTGTCCGATTGCTACATAGATGCAGTAGACTGGGTTACCGGCTTCGTAGTTGCCACGCTGGTTGATGATCGTGTCGATGGCAATGGAGGTCTTTCCGGTCTGGCGGTCTCCGATGATCAGTTCGCGCTGTCCGCGTCCGATTGGGATCATTGCATCGACAGCCTTGATACCGGTCTGTAACGGTTCGTTGACGGGCTGGCGGAAGATAACCCCCGGCGCCTTGCGTTCGAGTGGCATCTCACAGGCTTCTCCCGTGATTTCCCCTTTTCCGTCGATAGGGTTTCCGAGCGGGTCGATCACACGTCCGATCATACCTTCGCTGACATTGATGGAGGCAATACGTCCTGTGCGTTTGACGATGTCGCCTTCCTTTACCTGGTCTGTTGGTCCCAGCAGGACAGCTCCCACGTTGTCCTCTTCCAGGTTCATCACGATCGCTTCCATCCCGTTGTCGAACTGCAGGAGTTCGTTAGCCTCGGCATTGTCGAGACCGTAAATCCGGGCTACGCCATCGCTCACCTGGAGCACCGTACCTACTTCTTCCGTCCGGATACCAGTACTGATCCCTTCCAATTGCTGGCGCAGGATGGCGGAAACTTCACTCACTTTTATCTGATCTGTCATACTTCTTTCTGTTTTTATCTGTTTTCGAGTAACCGGCTACGGATATCCCGTAGCTGTGTCGCATAGCTGGCATCTATCCGGTAGTTCCCGATACGCAGGCGAAAACCGCCGATCAGCTCCGGTTGTACAATGCCGGAGAATTCGATGGTGCTGCCTGTCTCTTCCTTCAGCTTGTTCTGGAGATGTACTTTCACTTCCTCGCTTACCGGAACTGCGGTACTGAACTGCACGCGGGTGATGCGTTTGTCTTTCCGGTACAGGTGGATATAGATATGCGCCATGAAGAGCAGGAGGCTTTCCCGTTTATGTTCCAGTACGAGGTGCATGAAACGTTCATACAAGTCGGAGACCTCTATGCCGCCTGCCGCTGTCAGCAGCTTGAGCTTTTCCTCTGCCGGGAGGATCGGATTGCCAAGGGCAACCCGCAGTCCGGGTTCGAGCGAGAAGCTGTCTGCCAGCATCTTCATATCATCGTATACCCGCGTTTCCAGTCCTTTCTCCTTCGCTAAGGAGAAAAGGGCTTTCGCATACCGGGAAGAGATTGTTCCTATATCCATACGTTACGATTTACAAAACGATACCTCATCCAACAGCCGGTCGATGATTTGTTGTTGTTCCTTGTCGCGGCTGATCTTTTCTTTCATCACCTTCTCTGCTATGGCGATCGAAAGGTCGGCAATCTCGGAACGGACCTCGCGGATTGCTTTCTCCTTCTCTTCGCGGATACGTCGGGCTGCCTCTTCCACCTGCAAACGAGTTTCGGCGGCAGCTTTCCGGTGAGCTTCGTCGATGATTTGTTCCTTTTCGGCAAATGCTTCTTTCAGGATGGCATTCTGTTTTTCCTTTGCTTCGGCAAGTATCCGGGCCCCTTCGGCCTGGATATTGGCAAGCTGTTCATTCGCCTGGCGAGCCGTTTCAAGAGAGTTGTCGATGTAGGCTTTCCGTTGTTCCACTGCCTTGATGATGACAGGAAATCCGTATTTGGAAAGGATGACAAAGACAATCCCGAATGAAACGATCATCCAGAACAGAAGTCCCGAATCCGGTGTTAATAATGACATAACCTGTTACTTTTTATTGGAACAAAGCCAGGAAACATACCACGATGGCAAACAACGCCACACCTTCAACCAGAGCTCCCATGATCAACATCGAGGTACGGATCTCGCCCGCTGCAGAAGGCTGGCGGCCGATTGCTTCGACAGCTCCTTTTCCGATCAGACCGATACCTATACCTGCACCGATAGCGGCAAATCCCGCTCCGATTGTTGCTCCCATCTTCGCTATGCCCATTCCGGCAGCTGCTTGTAATAAAATAGTCGATAACATTGTGCTTTAAACTTTAAATTAGTAACCTAATATATTTAATCTTTAACCTTAGCCAAACCTATATAATTGGCTGACAATAATGTGAATATATATGCTTGCAGACAAGCCACCAGCAATTCCAGACAGTTCATGAACGCGCAGAACAGCACCGAAACGATCGTCATTCCGAAATTCACCAACAACCCCATCGATACCGTGATAAAGATCAGGCAGGTGAGGGCGAGGATGATCGTATGTCCTGCCATGATATTGGCAAACAGACGGATCATCAGGGCGAACGGCTTGGTGAATACGCCGAAAAACTCGACAAAAGGCATGATTGGCAACGGCAGTTTCAGATAGATCGGTGCTTTCGGCCAAAATATCTCTTTCCAGTATTCCTTTGTCGCAAACAGGTTGACAGCGATAAACGTACATCCCGCCAAGACGGCCGTGACCGCAATGTTGCCGGTGATGTTGGCCCCTCCCGGAAAGACCGGGATGATTCCGATCAGATTGTTGATCAGGATAAAGAAGAAGACCGTCAGCAGATAAGAGGAAAACGGCCTGTACTCTTCTTTGCCGATCGACTCCTTGATGACGCCGTCTTGTATGTAGGAAATAATCATTTCCATCAAGCCGGTAAACCCGCTCGGAACCTGGTTCGGATGTCTCTTGTACCAACGGGCGGTCCGTAGAACTACGAACAGCAGGATGCCGCAACTCAGGAACAGGCCGCAAACATTCTTGGTCAGCGACAAGTCGACCGGACGCACCTCTTCTCCGCGGCTGTTCTTTTCCACCACCTTGCCGGCGTGTTCGCCTTCTGTAGCGATATAATAGTTGTGATGCGCTTGGCCGTGATGTAAATGGTGGGAGAGGAACATGTCCCATCCACGCTCTTCACTTTTGACCAATATCGGCAGAGAGATGGCGATCTCCTTTCCGTTCCATTCAGTAATATGCCAGGTGTAAGCGTCTTGGATATGCGAAAAGACAATATCCTGGACATCGATGCCTTCCTTTTTGGAATCAGCATGAGCCGGGGCCAGAAAACAGAGCCACATCAGCAATACTATCCATATCAACCTGTTATTTTTGATATTGTTCATCATTTTCCTTTTTCTCTCTTTTCATTCTTTTCTTCTCGAACAGATAAACCGTATACGTTTCCAATCCCAAATAGATAAAATAGAAAAGCATCAGGGTGAAGCCGAACATTCTCAAATTTTCTCTGACCAGTGCGGCATAAAGCCACAGGAAAACAACGGCAAGGGTGAACTTGCAGAAACGGACTACCATGAAAGCGGTAATCGTCACATCGCCGTTTTTTCTTTTCTTCCGGTCAAGTATATAGGTCATCACAATTGCCATCACCCAGTAAAAGATCGGAATGGAAGGATACCATTTGAAATAATGATCCGGCCAGATCGTGTATAATAATCCTCCTAACGTCACACCGATGGCTGCATTGATAAATGTAATCAATCCCATCAGCTTTAATTTTAACCATCCAGTCATGTCGTCGTATATACTTTTATTTATTCGATGCAAACAGATATGTAATCATCCTTAACCTCTACGAATCCGCTCTTGATAGCCTGTTCGCCTTTTTTGCCATCGTGTTCATATTGGATGGTTCCCTGTCGGAGGGCGGCTATCAGCGGGGCATGATGGGGGAGGATATCAAATGAACCGGCTGCTCCCGGAAAGGAAACACGCTCTGCTTCGCCTTCGAAAAGAATGCCGTCCGGTGATACAATTTCCAATCTCATATCCATTTTTAATTTGCTTGTTCAGCCAATCGCTTTGCTTTTTCCATCACGTCCTCGATCGTGCCTACGTTCAAGAAAGCCTGTTCGGGGATATCGTCCGTCTCTCCGTCCATGATCATCTTGAATCCTCGGATCGTATCTTCGATGGAGACCATGACGCCCGGTACACCGGTGAATTGTTCCGCCACGGAGAACGGCTGTGAAAGGAAACGCTGTACACGGCGAGCGCGGTTGACGGTCAGGCGGTCTTCGTCGGAAAGTTCTTCCATGCCGAGGATCGAGATGATGTCTTGCAGTTCCTTGTTGCGTTGGAGGATTTGTTTCACACGCTGTGCCGTTTCGTAATGCTCTTTGCCCACGATCAACGGGTCCAGGATGCGCGAAGTGGATTCCAACGGGTCGACGGCCGGATAGATACCGAGTTCGGTGATCTTACGGCTCAATACCGTGGTGGCATCCAGATGTGTAAAGGTCGTTGCCGGAGCCGGGTCCGTCAGGTCGTCTGCTGGCACATAAACTGCCTGAACGGAAGTGATGGAACCTTTCTTAGTGGAAGTGATGCGTTCCTGCATGGCTCCCATCTCGGTGGCCAGTGTCGGCTGGTAACCGACGGCGGACGGCATACGTCCCAGCAGGGCGGATACTTCCGAACCGGCCTGTGTGAACCGGAAGATATTGTCGATAAAGAAAAGGATGTCTTTTGTTTCCCCCTCTGCCGCCAGGTCACGAAAAGACTCGGCGATCGTCAGTCCTGAAAGGGCTACCGAAGAGCGGGCTCCCGGCGGTTCGTTCATCTGGCCGAAGACCAGTGTCGCCTGCGACTTGGCCAGTTCATCATAATCGATCTTGGACAAATCCCAATGACCTGCCTCCATGCTTTTCTTGAATTCTTCGCCGTAGCGGATGACTCCGGATTGGATCATCTCGCGCAGCAGATCGTTTCCTTCGCGTGTACGTTCACCCACACCAGCAAAGACGGAGAATCCGTTGTTCTTCTTCGCGATGTTGTTGATCAACTCCATGATCAGGACCGTCTTTCCTACGCCAGCTCCCCCGAACAGACCGATCTTGCCTCCTTTGGAGTAAGGTTCGAGCAGGTCGATCACCTTGATACCGGTGTATAAGACTTCACGGCTGGTGGTCAGGTCTTCGAACTTGGGCGGTTCACGATGGATCGGAAGAGCCCCTTTCTTGTCGAGTTCGGTCATTCCGTCAATGGGATTCCCCGTTACGTTCATCAAACGCCCTTTTACCTGGTCGCCGACCGGCATCGTGATGGGCGAACCGTGCGAAATGGCTTCCATTCCTCTCTTCAGTCCGTCTGTCGTATCCATCGCTACGGTACGGACCGTGTTTTCCCCAATATGCTGTTGGACTTCCACAATCAGGATTTTTCCATTGGGGCGGGTTATCTCCATTGCATCGTGAATGCGGGGAAGTGTTATCTTTTCTTCCTTGCCATTATCGAAATGAATGTCCACGACCGGACCGATAACCTGTGAGATATAACCTTTTATTTCTCCCATACAATCTCTTTTTTCCTTAATCCTATTCAAATCTTCAGCTGCAATATTACGAATTATGAATTTCCGAAAACCGGAAATATTACTTTTTGAGTCTTTTTGTACTTAGTTAAATATTCAACTAATTTCAACCTCTTCTAAAATGAACCAATCGAGTTCTGAAATGAACCAAAATAGTAGGAATAGCTTATTTTGTAAACCATAGAGATAGAAGATTCTAAGCATGATATGCCGTTTTGTTGGCGAAAAACAGATGAAATGTTTTACTTTGTTAAATAAAAAGGATTACTCATCTGTTTTTTCTACCTTTGCAATCGGATTATGGTGTAACCGTATTTGCTTCCGCTGACGGTTAGTAAAAGGGAATCCGGTGAAAGTCCGGAGCTGTACCCGTAGCTGTAAGTTCTGAAACCCCGGCAAATCTTGTTGCCACTGGTGGTTCAATTGAGAATTGACAATTTGAACACCGGGAAGGCTGCCGTTAGTTGGTAATTGTCCATTATCAATTATCAATTGAAAAGGGGGGAACAAGCCAGAAAACCTGCCATTATTCGGTATCCGGTTCCTCGGGTAAAGGAACTGATGAATCGAAAAGGTATGCAGAATATATTTGTAAAACGATTGTCGGGCCTGTTATGTGCCTGGCTATTTCCGTTTGCCGCTTTGTATGCGCAGGTAGACACGACGACCTATCACCAGCTTTCGGGTGTCGAGGTGTTAGGAAAGGTACGCCCTTCCACCACCCGTGAGAGTACACCGCTTCAGGTGATGGACAAGGCTGGGATCGAACGGCTCGGTGTGCAGGACTTGTCGGAAGCCGTAAAACGCTTTTCCGGTGTGACCGTACAGGATTACGGAGGTATAGGAGGTTTGAAAACCGTTTCCGTCCGCAGCCTCGGTGCCAAACATACGGCTGTCTGCTATGACGGGGTGACGGTCACGGATGCACAGAGCGGCCAGGTGGATATCAGTCGCTTTTCACTGGACAATGTCGATATGATCTCCCTGTCGATCGGTCAGGCCGACGATATCTTCCAGACGGCACGGATGTACGCTTCGGCAGGGGCGTTGAGCATAAAGACAAGTCGGCCCGTATTCACTGATCGTTCGTACCATCTGAAAGCACAAGTAAAAGCCGGTTCGTTTGGTTTGGTAAATCCTTATTTACGGTATGAGCAGAAGCTGGGGAAAAAGTGGTATACTTCTTGGCACGGCGATTATTTACGAGCGGATGGGAATTATCCATTTACGTTGGTGAATGGTAATTTGATAGAAAAGAAGAAGAGATACAACAGTGATATCGAATCGTGGCGTACGGAATTGAATTTTACAGGTGATTTAGGGAAGTTCGGTACATTATCGATGAAAGGATATTATTTTGACTCCCATAGAGGATTGCCCGGATCTGTAATATTTTATAATGATTATTCGGGTGAACGTTTGTGGGATAGGAATGCTTTTGCACAGATTCATTATGAGAATCATATAACTGAAAAATTTACTTTCCAGGCACAGGCTAAATATAATTATTCGTGGATGCGCCATTTGGATGTTGATAATAAATATGAATCGGGACGACAGGATGATCGATATACACAAAAGGAATATTATCTTTCTATTTCGGGGCTATATTCTTTGGCTGATCATCTTTCTTTGGCTGTAGCTGAAGATTATTTCATTAATTCATTGGATAATACAATTCCAGAATGCCCGTTCCCAAAACGATATACGTCTTTGACGGCTTTGGCTATCCAGTATAAAGATCCGAGACTGACTGCTACTACCAGTTTGTTAGGAACATATATAACCGAGAATGTAGAGAGAGGAGACAGACCGTCTGATCGTAAACGATTATCTCCTGCTGTAAGTCTTTCTTGGCGAGTTCTGTCAGACCATAACTTCCGTTTACGAGCCTCTTATAAAGATATATTTCGTGTTCCGACTTTTAATGATCTATATTATTTGAGGATAGGCAATACTGATTTGAAGCCGGAACGGGCGACTCAATACAATGTAGGTATGACATGGAGTGGTTTGTTGCCTTTTATTAATTATCTGAATGTTTCAGTAGATGGTTATTACAATCGTGTGAGTGATAAGATCGTTGCTATACCGACAATGTTCATTTGGAAAATGATGAATATGGGAGAGGTCTCGATCGGAGGAATTGATGTGAATTTATCGACAGAAGTTCCTCTGTGGAAAAATATCTCCTTAACCGGACAAATGTCTTATTCTTGGCAACATGCGATAGATATAACAGATGAAACAGAAAAGAACTATCGGGATCAAATACCTTATACCCCCAAACATTCGGGAAATTTTTCTGCGGCATTGCAAATGCCTTGGATTAATATTTCTTATTTATTGACAGTGGTTGGAGATCGTTATGCCAGTCCGCAAAATATAGAGAGAAATTTGATAGATCGTTATGCAGAACAGACTGTTTCGTTAAACCGGACGTTTACTTTTGGATCTTGTTCTTTGCGGTTACAATTTGATATTATAAATATAGGTAATATAAATTATGATGTGGTAAAGTACTATCCCATGCCTGGACGTTCTTTCCGAGGAGGACTTGTTTTTATATATTAAGACTAGATATTGATTAACAAACAATTAATGTAATTGAAAATGAAAAAGAATTTTTATTGGTTTGCTTGTTTTGCTTGTGCAACTGTTGCATTAGCGTTTTCTTCTTGTAATGATGATAAGATAGAACCGGATATAGAGGTTCCGACAGAAGTGACAGGGGTTTATATTCTGAATGGCGGTGATTATGGAGGAAACAATGCTGGGATTTCTTATTTAGACTCAGAAGGGAAGGTAACTGAAGATATTTTTAAGAAGCAAAACAATCGTGCTTTAGGCGATATGGGGCAGCATATGATTAAATATGGTTCGAAACTATATGTATCGATGTATGGCTCGAAAACTGTTGAAATCTTGGATGCAGCAGATGCCACAAGTCTGAAACAACTGACTTTGACAGACGATCAAGGAGCAATACGTCCTCCTCGTATGTTTGCAGCTTACAATGGTAAGGTATATCTGACAACATTCGATGGTTATGTGGCTAAAATCGATACTGCATCGATGGCTGTTGAAGGCTATGTAAAAGTTGGACCTAATCCGGATGGTATAACGATTGCTAATGAGCGCATCTATACAGCTGATACAGATGGTATGAATTGGCCGAGCCAAAGTACTAGAGTCTCTGTTGTCGACATAAATAGCTTTGAGTTTGAAAAAACGATTACAGTATCATTGAATCCGAATTATATCTATTCAGATTCCGATGGGGATGTATATGTTATTTGCATGAGCGACTATTCAGATGACAAATCGTATATTGTACAACGTATTGATGCTAAAACTGACGAAGTAAAGACTGTTGAAGGTATTAAGGCTTATAAAATGACAGTTGCGGATGATATCGCTTATATCATGTTTAATGATTATTATGCAAATGAAGTGAAGTACTATAAATATGATTTGAAAAATGAAAAATTGCTAAGTGATAATTTTATTACGGACGGAACAGTAGTCAGCTCTCCTAATGGCATCGGGGTAGATCCGGTAACAGGTGATATCTATGTAGGAAAAAGTAATAAGAAGAATAACGGTGATGTATATGTCTTTTCTTCTGAAGGAAAGCTGAAATCTCAGTTTGAAACGCTTCCTTATCCGGCCGATTTTGTATTTATGACTAATAAGTAAAAATATATTCACTTGAAACGAATTTGTTTTTTCGTAATTCTTGTACTTTGGGCTGTTTCGTGTATACAACCCAAAGTACAAAATTCTGCTGGAAATAATTTATTAACTTCCGACACCATCCGCTACGCCCAGGGTTTTATCGTGCATCATTTCGACGGCTATACGGCTGTTGAAGTGCGTGATCCGTGGGACAGCACGCGCCTGTTGCAACGGTATCTTTTGGTAGACCGTGACCGGCCTGTTCCCGAAAACCTTCCGAAAGGAACGGTCGTGCAGGTTCCGGCACAGAATGTCGTGGTCTATACATCCGTGCATGCGGCTATTATCGACCAGTTGGGCGAGACAGGGCGGATCATAGGCGTTTGCGAGCCTCGCTATATGGACACCCCTGCCATCCGGGAAGGGCTGAAAGCCGGACGGATTGCCGATATGGGAGAGGCGACCGCCCCTAATGTGGAGATGATGATCGACAAAGGGGCCGAGCTTGTGATCGTTTCCCCTTTCCAGAATAGTGGCTACGGGCCGGTCGAGAAGTTGGGAATCCCCATTATCGAGGGAGCCGATTATATGGAATCGCTGCCGTTGGGACGTACCGAATGGATTCGTTTCTACGGGATGCTGTTCGGTAAGGAAGCGTTGGCCGATTCCATTTTCAGGCAAACGGAAAAGAGTTATCTCGATCTGAAACAGCTGGTCACGGCCGATATGCCTCACCCGACCGTTATCTCCGAAAAGAAGTTCGGCGCTTCCTGGTTTATGCCGGCGGGAGATAGCTATATCGCCAATATGTATGCCGATGCCGGAGCCGATTATGTTTTCAAGGAACTCCCCGGAGCCGGAAGTACGCCTTTGGCTTTCGAGACGGTACTCGACCGGGCTATCCATGCCGATATGTGGCTGATTAAGTATAACCAGTCCGAAGACATGACCTACGGTGACCTGCGTGCCGAATACGCGCCGTACGAGAACTTCGATGCCTTTAAGAACCGCCGGATTTATTCCTGCAATACGGGACTTGTCCCTTATTATGAGGAATTTCCTTTGCATCCCGATTACCTGCTGAAAGACCTGATCTGGGTGTTCCATCCGGAATTGCTGCCCGGCTACAGTCCGCGTTACTATCGGAAGATGCAGGACTAACCGGCAACGAAAGTTTGTGGAGAATAATCTATATGTTTGTTGCATAGTGGATTGTGTAGGTGAAGGATTTTTTTTCATTATCGATGACAGTACGAAGATAAGGCCCCGCTACAGGCAGGAATACCGTTTCGGGAAGATCGGCGAAGATCGGTGCAGAAACAGGTAGGAAGAGGTAGGAAATAGATGTCATTATATTTTGAATATCAGCATTTATTGCTTATCTTTATAGGGCAATGAAACGATGGGGATGAGGAGGAGGAATGAATTCGACGTCAGGCGTTACGGGTAGCAGGTATAGATGGCCCTTTACGGTCCGGATTCGATGTCGGCATCAGTTGGATAACGGTTGTCCAGTTGGATGGGGGGCAAACCCGGAGCTGCAGGTGAGGATGATCGTGCAATATCAAGGTGAGCCTTGAAACAAGGGACTTCTGTGTACGAAACAAGGGACTTTGACGTGTCAAACCAAGAAGTTCGGGAGGTAAAAGACCGGACTTCCGGATGCGAAAGAAGGGATTTTTCTCGTTCCTGTCGTGTCTTTTTCTATGCCGGTTTAAAAGGGCACAAGGAAATGAGTATATATATATATTATTAATATATTTATTCTAAGATGTAGGATTGAAACGCAATGAACGAAAAACCTCTGTAATCTGCTTGCAATGAATGGTTTATATTGAGACATTGACTGCACCGTTTGTTTGCCTTGGTGAAATCGGAGTGGCGGTAATTGTTAAAACACAGGTACAGTTAAGGTCCATCAGGTATTCGTTTTTTGTAATGAAGTCGTTGATAAAAGAAGTATGTGTCAGACCATATTCCACGATTAATGATTACATTTGTGCGTATAGATTGTGATTGAGTCTGAATAAGATAGTTCAATATGGCACCTTCCTTGTCGTTTTGATTCTTGTCGTGGCATGCAATCAAGACAAAAGGAAGGAAGTAGCGGTGCAAAGTGTCACCAACAAATGAATAATGAAATATAATTTCAATTTGCAATGAAAAAAAGAATAACGATTGGGACGCTTACCCTCTTATCTCTCATGGGAATGTTCGGCTGTAAGCAGCAGGAAACGGTCGAGGCACTTATGACTCTTGATGTAAAAGCCGATTATCCGGAAAAGGAATGGGTTGTTCAAGACTTTTTGGATGTGGAATACATCCCGTTGGAAACGAACGACGAGTTTATCACCCAAGGCAGTGTCAAGGCGATAGGAAAGCGGTTCGTGCTGGTGACGAATCTGCTCAACGATGGCAATATCTTCGTTTTTGACAGAAAAACAGGCAAGGCGGTCAGGAAAATCAATCGGAAGGGACAGGGAGCCGAGGAGTATGCTTTTATCAACGGGATCATCCTGGATGAGGAAAAAGACGAGATGTTTGTCAATAGTGCTTCGAACAAGAAGATATTCGTCTATGACTTGCAAGGAAATTTCAAGCGGAGTTTCCAGCATGCCGAGGGCGCGCAGTATCTGGATGTGTTCGATTATGACGCCGACAATCTGATCTGCTACGATATGTCTGCTTCTTATAAGGACGGGCAGAAAAGGGATAAGGAGTTTTACCATGCACTCATATCGAAGCAGGACGGAAGTGTCACCCGGGCAATTCCGCTTCCTTTTGACATAATCAAGGCTCCGTTTGTTCAAAAGGGGGATATGGTTGCTGTCGCTTCCGTTCGCTCTATCACGCCTGACCAGGGAAACTGGCTGCTTGCCGATACCTCTTCCGATACGGTGTATCGCTATATTCCCGGAAAAGACAAATTAATCCCGTTCATCGTAAAAAAGCCGGCGGAAAATCCGGATATGTTCCTTACGATGGGGGTGAACACTGGTCGTTATTGTTTCATGCAAACCATTGGAAAAGAGTTTAATTTTGAAAAAGGAAGGGGTTTCCCGACTACGGATTTGATGTACGACAGCCGTGAAAAGGTTGTATTCAAGCCGATAGTACTCAATGCTGATTATACGACCCGGAAAAGGGTGGACTTGATATCCCGTCTCGGAAACGAGGAAGTGGCCGCCTATGAGATTCTTTCTGCCGACCGGCTGGTCGAGGCCTATGGGAAAGGTGAGTTGAAAGGCGGGTTGAAAGAGATTGCGGCCGGTTTGGACGAAGAGTCGAATCCCGTGTTGATGTTGGTCAAGCATAAGAGATAGAACCGGAAGGAAATAAAATCCCCCCGTACTCTTACAAGCGAGCCGGGGGATTTTCAGTTTGGCATTTTTATTATAGGGAGTTGTTTTAAGTTATCATGCCCAACCGTTCAACATTCCGTAGAAATACATGGGTTTCAGGAAATAAACCTTCAACAGCCATGCGGCCCATTGCTCTTTCGATGTGTCCAGCAACGTGAACGGGAACGAGTTTTGCGCCTCTTTCTTATAGTTGAACTCACACAAGAGAACATGCCCGTAGTCCGTCACGATCGGGCAGGCGGCATATCCGTCGTATTTCTCTGCCGGTTCTTTGCCTTCCATCAGCGAGATCAGGTTCTTGGCTGCGATCGGCACTTGCTTGCGGATTGCAGCGGATGTTTTGCTGGTCGGGATTCCGGCTACGTCTCCTAGGGAAACGATATTCGGATATGTTTTGTGTACCAGTGTCTCTTTGTCTACCATAACCCAGGCATCGGCAGCCAGTTTACCTTCCGTCCAGCCCAGTCCGGCTTCTCTTACAAAATCGGGGGCCGACATCGGCGGTGTGAAATGCAGGAAATCATAATCTTCTACAAACGGAGTGTAGACTTTCTGATCGCCCACTGTTTCGATCTTCTCGAAATGAACCTGCTTGGCAGCCGTATCCACACCTTTCACTCGTACATTCAGGTTGATAGGAATGTTACGCTCTTTGTAGATTTCCAACAAGCGGGGAGTGAAAAACGGGACATCATACAGCTCTTTGGATGCTGTGTAAAAATTCAGATCCACCGTTTCGCGTGTACCCTGTTTGCGGGTATAGTGTTCTGTCAACAAACAGATTTTCTTGGGAGCACCTCCGCATTTGTGCTTGGTATAAGTATCAGTGTAGATTCCACGTCCACCCGTCTTGGAGAATTCCTGTATGGCTTTCCAAGTCTTTTGTGCACCTTCGAAATCATAGATGCTGTGGGCGTTCCCTTGTCCAAGTGTCGCTTGCGTGATACCTTCTACCTTTTCCCAGTTGATTTGGATTCCGGGAGTCAGGACCAGGAAGTCGTAGGCGATCTTTCCGTTATTTTTGGTCGTTACCTGATTCCATACGGGATCGACGGCAGCAACAGAATCTTTAATCCATTTGATGTCATTGGGTATGCAGTCCTCCTGCTTTCTCCAGACGTCATCCGGTTGATATACACCCGATGCGATTAAGGTGAACCCCGGCTGATAAAACTGACGGTCACTGGGATCGATCAAAGTGATATCCGGCTTGTCCAGCCAACTCTTTAAACGGGCAGCCATACTGATACCGGCAGCACCTCCGCCGATAATTACAATTTTACCTTTGGCTTTGCTTGAAAATGCTTTTGCCTTTTGGGTACTTGCAGCAGTCAGTAAACCGGCCATTGCCATCAGTTTGAAAAAGTGGCGGCGGTCGATACCTTTCTTCTCGAACGCCTTTAATTGATCTTCCAGTTCGTGTTTCATCATGTATGAAAATTAGATTTTGATCGCAAAGAAAGGATAATCCGCAGGAGCGTACAAAGAAAGGACTACTACATGGCTTGCGCAAGTGCTTTGAGTGGAAAGAAATACTACAACATTACTTTCTCATGTCTTTTTATGATGCATTTAATTATCTGATATGTAATAGTATATAAGATGTGAAAATCTGAGAAAATATTTTCAGAAATTCATTAGGAAATCGACGAGATTCGTATCTCCTTCCAGCTCCAAACGCTTCCTTAGACGGTATCGGCGCAGCTCTATTGCCCGTACGGATACGTTCATGAGGGATGCTATTTCCTTTGTGGAGAGATTCATGCGGAGCAAGCAACAGATGCGGAGATCGCCTGTCGTGAGATCGCTGTATCGCTGTCTGAGGCGGTCCATGAAATTTTGGTGCGTGCTGTTGAAATAGCTTTCGAACAGTACCCAGTCCGCTTGGTTGTTCAAAGTCTCTTCCATCAGCGTCTTCATGCGGATGTAGAGTTTGTTCGGATAACGTTCGCCTAGCGTTTCTTTTTGTTTTTCCAGTTCTTCCAACAGGCTTTGGATGGCCTGGTTGCGTTTGACGAGGGCTGTTGTCTGAAGTGTCAGTTCGTTGTTCTTGTTTTGCAGTTCGGCTTCGAGCATCCGGTTTTTTATGACCTGCATCTGCTGTTGCTCGGCTTGCCGTTCGGCTTCGGCTTTTTCCTGTTCTTCCTTATGCAGGTTCTTCAGGTTGTAGCGGAGCACGGCCTGTACGAGAAACCAGACGAGTGTGATATAGACCAGCCATGCCCATACGGTATTATACCAGGGAGGGCGGACTTCGATGGGCAGTGTGAGTTCGGGATAGGGACCCTTGATGACGTATTTGCGGACTTTCAATTCATACCTCCCTTCCGGCAATTGCAGGAAAGTGATTTTCCCGTCGTGTTGCCAGGCTGACCAGTCTGAAGATACGCCTTCGATCTTGTAGCTGATCTGGTGGTTGGAGGTGAATATCGTGGTGCCTGCCCAGACATTGAACTCCTGGAAGTTGTGCGGGAGAGAAATGCGTTGCGTGTTGATCGGCAAGTGATGGATACCGGAAGCATCGACGTATTCGAGTCCCGAAACTTTCAGGGGAGTGCTGCCCAGGCTATTGCCGATCAGTTCCCGGATATTGACCAATAAAGTCCCTTGCATGGCAGAGACCAAGACCAGGGAGTCGTTCAAAGGGATGATCCGTTTGCCTCTCGTCACGAGGTTCATATTGTAATTGTCGAAGAGCAGGCGGCATTTCAATGTTCCGATGCCGTCCGCTACGTGAAACAGTCCGGCTTCGTTTTCGATGGAAAGCCAGTAGAGGTTGTCACCGGCCGGATAAACATGTTCGGCATCGGCAAATACGCCCACTGCTTCCGTGTCCCTAAATAATTTCTTAACGGTCGGAGCGGGGTCTTTTTCGATCCTAAAGCAAGGTTGCGCTTCGGCTTTGCTTACGGCGATGAAAGGGCTTGTGGCTCCCAATGAGCGCTTGAAATAGCCGAGGTTGGTTTGGATATACAACTCTTCGCCATCTAGTCCGGCATTCACCAGTTTGCCGATCTCGCTTCTTTTTCCTAACAAAGTGATCGGAGGATCGAAAGAGATTTGTGATAATCCGTTGTCGAGCGCCACCCAGATTTGCCGGTTGTCCTGTACGCAGATAAAGCGGACGATATTGTCTTGTAGTTGGTTCTGTAAAGACAGGTGTTGCAGGATCGTACCGTCGGAGTCTGTGATATATAATCCTTGTGTGAGGGTTCCGATGAAAAAGAGCGTTCCGTTGGTAGCGAAGGCACTCGGCTGTGCATCCTGTATTTCTTTCGGTAAAGTAAAAGGTATTTCAACAGGGGGTGGAGTGAAGCGGATTTCTGGCGGGACCGTGTCCAGCGGGTGGTAGCGGAGGATTCCGTCTTTGTCGTATGTCCAGCTTCCCAACATCGTCTCGTTGCGGGTGTAGATCGTGTCGTTGTAGTTCGTTACGCCGGTCACCTCTTCCTGTCCCGGCAGCGAATATAGTTTCCATGTGTTGCCGTCGAAAGCAAGCAGGCCGGAATTGTTGGCGACATACAGCATACCGTCGGGTGTCAGCGAAAAGCCCCAGTTCTGGCAGCTCGCTTTATAATCGTCGACCGTATAGTTTTTTACAAATACATAAGGAATGGCTACTGACGCGCGCATGGCATGTGCCGTGAACAGAAAAGAAATGAGAATGGTCAGCAGTCTGTACATAAGTCTAAATGAATATAGGCACGGAAGTCCAATACTTCCGTGCCTGAATGAGGTTACAAATATAATGAAATTCCTATTTACTTGTATTCCTGCCAGCTCTTAATCTGGATGTCTTTTTCGTCCATATTACAGAAAGCGCTGATGAAAGCACTTGCCAAGCGGGCGTTGGTGATCAATGGAATGTTGTGATCGATCGCTGCACGACGGATCTTATAGCCATTGGTCAGCTCGCGCTTGCTGTGGTCTTTCGGAATGTTGACAACCAGTTCGAACACGTGCTTGCTGAACATATCCATGATGTTCAGGTCGCCCTGTTCGTCCGGCCAGCAAACTGCTGTCGCAGAGATGCCGTTTTCATTCAAGAATTTAGCCGTTCCAGCCGTTCCGTAGATGTTGTAACCTTTGACTGCCAGCATATGGCACGGTTCCAGCAGTTCAGCCTTGCTCTTGGCGGCACCGGAAGAAACCAGTACGTTCTTCTGCGGGATTCTATTTCCGACAGCGATCATGGCAGAAAGCAATGCTTCGTTGAAGTCGTCGCCGATGCAGCCTACTTCACCTGTAGAGCTCATATCTACGCCCAGTACAGGGTCGGCCTTATGCAGACGGGCGAATGAGAACTGCGAAGCCTTCACACCGATCCAGTCGATGTCGAATGCACTCTTGTCCGGTTTGGTGTAAGGAGCGTCAAGCATGATGCGGGTTGCCGTTTCGATAAAGTTGCGTTTCAGGACTTTTGATACGAACGGGAAACTGCGGGATGCACGCAGGTTACATTCGATAACCTTCACATCGTTGTTCTTGGCTAGGAACTGGATGTTGAACGGTCCGCTGATGTTCAACTCTTTGGCGATCATTTTGCTGACCTTCTTGATACGGCGGGCTGTTTCGAAGTAGATCTTCTGTGCCGGGAATACCAATGTCGCGTCACCGGAATGGACACCGGCAAACTCGATATGTTCGGAGATGGCGTACTCGACCACTTCGCCATTCATGGCTACCGCGTCGAATTCTATCTCTTTCGCCCCTTGCAGGAATTCGGAAACAACTACCGGATATTCTTTGGAAACCTTGGCTGCCAAGTTTAGGAATTCGATCATCTGCTCCTTACTGTGGCATACGTTCATGGCTGCGCCGGAAAGCACGTAAGACGGACGGATCAGGATTGGGAAACCGACCTTTGCGATAAAGGCGTCGATCTCTTCCATGCTGGTCAACTCGGCCCAACGTGGCTGGTCGATACCTAACGTATCCAGCATTGCGGAGAATTTGTGACGGTTTTCGGCACGGTCGATCGACAGTGGTGAAGTACCCAATACAGGTACGTTCTGGCGGTACAGTTTCATGGCCAGGTTGTTCGGTATCTGTCCACCTACGGAGACGATTACGCCCTTCGGCAGTTCTAAGTCCATGACATCGAGCACGCGTTCGAACGAAAGCTCGTCGAAGTACAGACGGTCGCACATGTCATAATCGGTGGAAACCGTTTCCGGGTTATAGTTGATCATGATGGATTTATAGCCTAACTTGCGGGCTGTCTGTGCGGCATTCACCGAACACCAGTCGAACTCAACGGAAGAACCGATGCGGTAAGCGCCCGATCCCAGAATCACGACGCTCTTGTCGTTCGGATAGTAAGAGATATCGTGCTGGCTGCCGTCGTATGTCATATACAGGTAGTTCGTCAGTTCGGGATGTTCCGATGCGATCGTATTGATGCGTTTTACACTCGGCAGGATACCTAATTTCTTACGCAGGTTGCGCACGCGGATATTTTCCTTTTCCATGTTGCCTTCCGGGTTTTCAACATAACGAGCAATCTGGAAGTCGGAGAATCCCAGGCGTTTTGCTTCCTTCAGCACATCTTCAGGCAGGTCTTCGATCTTATCGTAAGCAGACAATACTTTCGTATAGTCTACGATGTTTTTCAGTTTTTCCAGGAACCACGGAGTGATCTTGGACAGTTCGTGGATGCGGTCTACCGTGTAGCCTTTTTCAAGCGCTTTGGCCACGGCGAAGATACGGAGGTCGGTCGGGTTGGCCAGCGCGTCGTCCAGGTTATCGAATTCCACGTCGTTGTTGCCGACGAAACCGTGCATGCCCTGTCCGATCATACGCAGACCTTTCTGCATGATTTCCTCGAAGCTCTTGCCGATCGACATAATCTCGCCGACAGATTTCATGCTCGAACCGATCTGGCGGCTTACACCGACAAACTTAGTCAGGTCCCAACGCGGGATCTTTACGATCATGTAATCTACTTCTGGTGCTTTGTAAGCGGAGTTGGGAGTTCCCATCTCACCGATTTCGTCAAGGCTGTAACCTAATGCCAGCTTGGCAGCCACGAATGCCAGCGGATAACCGCTCGCTTTGGATGCAAGTGCGGAAGAACGGCTTAGGCGGGCGTTTACTTCGATCACACGGTAATCGCAAGTATCGGAGTTGAATGCGTACTGGATGTTACATTCGCCGACGATACCTAAATGGCGGATCGTCTTGATTGAAAGTTCTTTCAATAGGTCCAGTTCTTTGTCTGTCAGTGAACAGGTAGGAGCGACAACGATACTTTCGCCCGTATGTACGCCTAACGGGTCTACATTTTCCATGCTTACAACCGTAAAGCAGTGGTCGTTCTTATCGCGGATTACTTCAAATTCAATTTCCTTCCAGCCTTTCAACGATTCTTCCACCAACACCTGGGGAGAATAGGCGAAAGCGCTTTCTGCCAGCGTACGCAGTTCTGCCTCGTCTTTGCAGATACCGCTACCCATACCGCCCAATGCGTATGCGGAACGGATCATGACCGGGAAGCCGATCTCGTAGGCTGCCTTCACGGCATCTTCCAGGTTTCCGACAGCGTGGCTAACCGGAGTTTTTACTGCTATCTCGTCAAGTTTCTTTACAAACAGGTCGCGGTCTTCCGTGTACATGATCGCTTCGACCGAAGTTCCCAGTACCTTTACACCATATTTGGCCAGTGTTCCGCTGGTATACAGTTCGGTTCCGCAGTTCAAAGCAGTCTGTCCGCCAAAAGCCAGCAGGATACCGTCCGGTTGTTCTTTTTTGATCACTTCTTCAACAAAGTAAGGAGTGATCGGCAGGAAATACACCTTGTCGGCTACCCCTTCTGATGTTTGAATGGTTGCAATGTTCGGATTGAGCAATACGGTGCTGATTCCTTCTTCTTTCAGCGCCTTCAGTGCTTGTGAACCAGAGTAGTCAAATTCTCCGGCTTGTCCGATCTTCAGGGCACCCGAGCCCAGAACAATCACCTTTTTGATACCACTTTTCGACATAGTAATTTGGGTTGTTTAATTTATTGATTTTATAGAATGTTATAATTGCCTTACGAGATCACAAGGTGCAAAAAAAATGCGTTAGTAAAAATAACTAACGCATCCTATATAACCAAATGATAATCCTTTAAAATAAAAAAATGAGCTTCATTGTCCGACATATAACCGGAAAAGTACGCTGGATTATCCTTATGTGCTTTCTGTGTCATGAAACTCTATCTTCAAAATTTCGGCAAAGATAAGGCTTATATTTCAAACATGCAAGAGATGTTGGTGCCCTCTTTCTGAAAAATACTTTTCAAGTTGACCGAAATGTCCGGAAGATAATTTTATTTTCCTATCTTTATCCCCATCAATCATTCAAATAATTCTGATATTATGAATAAGACACTTTATCTCATTTTTATTTGTCTCCTTTTATGTGCCGGCACCCATCTTGTTGCCCAGACTTTTGATTATAACCGAGTGAGTGGCCATCCCCGCTTATTGATGAAGCAGGGTGAGGAGCAGCAGATACGAGAAAGCCTGAAAGATAACCCCGAAATGCAGCGCGTCTATAAGCAGATTGTCGGAGAAGCCGACCGGCTGTTGGTCTGTCCGACGTTAACATATAAGAAAGAGGGACGTCGTCTGTTGGCCGTTTCCCGTGAGGCTTTGAAACGTATTTTTGACCTTTCGTTTGTATACCGGATGACCGGCGAAGATAAATACCGCTTGCGTGCCGAGCAGGAGATGGTGTCCGTCTGCTCTTTCGGCGACTGGAACCCGTCTCATTTCTTGGATGTCGGCGAGATGACGATGGCGGTTGCGATCGGTTATGACTGGCTGTTCGATAAGCTGTCTCCGGAAACAAGGAGAGTGGTACGTGAATCGATTCTTCAGAAAGGTTTTGCTCCGTCGAACGACAAACAATATAACTGGTTCCTGAAAGCAGAAAACAACTGGAACCAGGTTTGCAATACCGGGCTGGTATATGGAGCCCTTGCCCTTTTGGATTCGGACAGCAAAGAAGCGGCTGCTGTTATTGAACGGGCTATGTCGTCTGTTCCTCTGTCGATGAAAGTGTACGCGCCTGACGGCAACTATCCGGAAGGGTATAATTATTGGGGATATGGGACGAGTTTCAATGTGATGCTAATCGCCGCTTTGGAATCGGCTCTCGGTTCGGATGGAGGACTGAGTGCGGTGGAGGGCTTTATGTCTTCGGCCCGGTTCATGCAGTATATGGCGGGAACGACCGGTCTTGCCTTCAATTTCAGTGATGCACGCGAAACGACTCAATCTTTTCCGGCCATGTTCTGGTATGCATCCAAATTAGGCGATCCTTCCTTGCTCTGGAACGAAAAAATATTCCTGACACGCGAGGATACGCATTTTACTGCGGAAGAAGAGCGTTTCCTGCCGATTATCTTGATCTATGGTTCCCGCTTCGATATGAAGGAAGTGACGCCTCCTGTCTCGAAAATCTGGACCGGACATGGAAAAGTGCCTGTAGCTCTGATCCGTACCGGATGGGATAAGGGTGAAGGTTTTTATGTCGGGATAAAAGGAGGAACGGCTTCGGCCAACCATGCTCATATGGATGCCGGATCATTTGTGTTCGAAGCTCAGGGAGTTCGTTGGGCACAGGATTTGGGTATGCAGGAGTATTATTCTCTGGAAAAGGAAGGCGTACGACTGTGGAACGGTGATCAGGACGGGCAACGTTGGGATGTCTTCCGCTATAATAACTTTGTGCATAATACGTTGACGGTAAACGGAGAAAAGCACCAGGTAAAAGGAGCGGTTCCGATTCTCGCTACTTATACGAAAGATGCACGGTTGGGAGCCAGCTTGGATATGACTTCTTTGTTCGGTAGTAATCTGAAGAAAGCGACACGCGAGGTTGTGCTTGTGAAGGAACGGTATTTGCAGGTAACGGATCAGGTGCAGGCTGCCGGCCAACCAGCTTCTGTCCGGTGGACGATGGTCACCTCCGCCACTCCTAAGCTGCTCGATTCCCACACGATAGAATTGACGAAAGAAGGTAAGAAATTACATGTGATTATCGACAGTCCTTCGGCTGCCGCCTTCTCTGTGGTCGATAATGTTCCGTCGCATAGCTACGATGCTCCGAATCCCGGTTCTGTCCGGATTGTTTTTGATGTTGATGTGAAAGCCGGTCGGAAGGAAACATTGAAAGTGCGGCTGGTTCCGGTTGTGGAATAATACATGAATGTACCGATATGCCGGGGTACGACAATACCGCTGAATGGGCATATCGGTATGCTTCAATTCCTATTTGTTATTTGCCGAAATTCCAGTTCCTGATGATTTGCAGTATTTCCTCTTTCATTTCCTTCGTTATGTTGTTTTGTGTACTGGGCTGGAAGGCGAGAAACCTCTTGGCTGCTTTATGGAATTTGTCCGGATGTAAAAAAGAGGGGTTTGTATACAATTTGGCGAGTAGGAAGTAGGTATATCCCTGTTCCGGTAAAATCCGGCTGATTTCCAGCAGGTAACTTTCCGCTTTCTGGTATTGCTTGATCGCCTTTTCGTTTTTTGCAATTGCATAGTATAGTTCGGGGGCTGCACTTAGTTTTAATGCCCTGTCCAACCATTTGATGGCAATATCGTGCTGTCCGGTCTTATAGAAACATTCTGCTCCCTCATATAGAAAATCTGTCCGGTGGTATAACTGGACAAACAGACCGGCATACCGGCTGGCTGCTTGTTCGTACTCCTGATTATGATATAATTCCTGAAGCGTCTTCCATTCCCTATAGGTATAGTAGGTATCTTTCTGTCCGTAGAAAAGAATGCAGGTAAGAATGGCGGCGATGGCACTGATATACGGGATACTCCTTTGTGCTCGCTGCTTGTTATGCTTCGGATTGGTCACACATATAGTGGTCAGGAATAAGAGCAGAACCCAGTAGGTCGGGAGTTGGAGCGGATAGGAATAAAGGGCGAAGATTCCGAGTGCCAGAATTCCGCCGGATGCTCCAATCTGTCTGTGTCTGATCCCATAATAAAGGGAAAATGCGAGCCAGAAGATGAAGAACAGCAACCCCGTAATACCTAACTCAAGTCCTATTTGCAGATATTCGTTGTATGCATACTGGGGACAGGTTGCGGTTTGTTTTTCTTTGGAAGAAGCGGTATCGGTTTCGAAATAGGCAGATTGTTCCTTTGCGTATGTGGCTGGAAAGCCGCCTATACCTATGCCGGTTACCGGATGTTCCATGATAGCCTGGGTCGTGATATTCCAGATCAAAAGCCGGCGATCTCCGGCCTGGGCTTTTTGGATATTCCCGACCAAAATGACTGCCGTGATCGCAACAAACAGGATAATCGAAGAGATAGCAAACAGCTGGATGTGTTTCTGTATGGCTTTTTTCGTCTGTTTCCATCCGATCAGCCTCATCCAGCAAACCCAGATTCCGGAAAGGAGGGCTGCAAGCCATACGGGTTGGTCTGTTTTGAATATTAAGGTGGTGATAATCAAAGTAGATCCGAGAATGGAGAAATAGAACAGGAAAGTACGGGATTTCCACAAAGCGATCTTGTCGCAATTCTTAAAACGGAGTAATGTGTTCAGACAGACTGGAAAAATGACTGCGATATAGCCATAGAAAGGCTCTGGTTTCAGCGATGTTTCAAGCAGCCTGAAGACAGGATGGGTGATGGGAGCAGGATTGATGGTATGGCTGATCCCCCAGATGGCCGGAACGATTCCGGTAAATATGATGATCGTAATGAAAAACGGTCGTAATTCCTGATGCGCCTGTAAAGCACCTCTGAGCATAAACCAGAGAGCAACCAGCTGAGCGATGAAAAGGAAACGTTCCGGCTGAAGATTCTCGTCTTTGTCGTAAGAAACCAATACGATACCGAACAGAAGTAATAATAAGGCATCCGGTAATGAAAAGATAAAACGGCTTTTCTTTGTTGTGAATTCCATAAGTAGAACCCCACCGGCTAACAATAGAGATGTGAAATGAAACCAGCAAATTTTTCCGGACAGCGTGCCGTCTGCTAATTCCGGATTCATGGCGAAGATTATACACAATAGTAACATTCCACTCGTTGCGAGTAAAAGTAATCTTAGATAACTAAAAAAATTATTCATAATTATATTTATTAAAATGTGAAAAAACTCTGCTTTCTGTGGGTTGAGAGGCAGAGACCTTCTCACAACTTATCTGTCAGGCATTGCCAAATGGATGGCAAAGAAATGGACCGATGCAAGTATACCCTATTTAAACAGAAAGAGAAGCCAGTGTGTTTTCCTTTTGAGAGGAAAGATTTGAACAGGTCTAAAGAGGTCGCAAAAGTATATTTTGCTTTATTGGAGGGTGAATGTTAGAGTTGACATTTTGTTGACAATATGCAAACGACTGGCATACAAAATATTTTGATGATAAACGGTAATCCTTATTTGAAAGGGGAAAGTTAAGGTTAGGGTTGTTTTTTTAATGTGAAAAGAGGTAAATAGAGGAAGATTCCTAAGATAGACATGGCAAGCCCGCCGATGGTGCCGGCGGCAAGCGGGAACCAAAACGCTTCCTTATCCGGACCTAACATGAATGGGATGAAGCCTAAGATGGTCGAAACGACTGTGAGGAAAATGGGCGTGATCTTAGCATTCCAGGCTTTCAGATATGCCTTGTAGGGCGACATCAACGGTTTGCGTTGCCGGATTTGGTTGTATTCATTCAAAATGTAGATGCTTGCGTTAACGGTTATGCCGCACAATAGGACGAAGGAGGCAAATCCTCCTTGGTCGAAATTCAATTTGAACCAATAGAACGTGAGGAATACGCCAATGTAAGAGATCGGTATTACAAAGATAACGGCCAACGGCTGTTTCAGCGAATTGAACAGGATACTGGTGGTAAAGAAGATAATGACGATGATCAGCAATAACAGAAGATATTGTTTATTGTCCTTTTTGTCCCAATACCAGTAAGCGCTTTCCGACTTGGCGGTATAACCCATCGGCAGTATGGCATTGATTTCCTTCAGGTCGCGTTCCTGTATCTTATTTCCTTGATTGGAAGCCCCGATATATTCGTATTGCAGACAGAGGCGGTATTGTTGGTTTACTTTGCAAACCTTCTGCGGCATCTGTCCTTTTTCGACACTTGCAAGTTCTGCTAACTTGTAGGGCTTGCCGTCAATAGTTTGTGGAACATACTGCATGCTCCACACATCGTATTCCTGTGACTGGCGGGAGGAGAGTTTCAGTTTCTCTGTCTCTTCGTTGACGACGATCGTCCCGGTATAAATGTCCTTTCCGAAAACGGGATTGATGGAGGCGAACAGGTCGATCGGCTGTATGTCCTCCTGGGTCAGCCGGGCTTTGTTGAGGTTGAAGTAGAACTCCTGGTAATCGTCTTTCCACCACGAGAATTCTGAATTGATCAGCACTTCCTTGATGCGGCGGTGGGTGAGCAACTTGGCTTTCAGCTGTTCGGCCCATTCGTACAGCTCGTCGTAGTTGTAACCATACATCACGATACGGAAAGAACCGGCTCCTTCGCGTACATCGTTGCTGAATCCCTGGTCCTGCAAACCGTAGACTTGCCAGCTCCCCCCCCCCAATTCAAGTGCTTTGCTGATGATTTTGCTTTTCAATGTGTACGGGAAACCGCTCCGTTCACTCTCTTTCGTAAAATAGATGCGGATACCGGCCTGGCGTGCGCTGTAGACGTTTGTTTGGAACTGTCGTATTTCTTTGAAGGTGCTGAGATAGGCTTCCATCCGGCTCATCAAGGTATTCATTTGTGGCAAGGTCGTCCCGTTCGGGAGCGATGCGCTGACAGACAGGATCGTTTCTTCGTTGCGGGTGAAGTAACTTCCTTCATAAACTTTTTGTACGAACAGGCGTAGGGTCCCGCCCAATGCCTTATCGACGATGGGTTTGATCTTCTCCTTGTACGTCTCGTTGGAGGCGAATTTATTATATGTATCGATTAGCAGGGTGTCTGTTGCCGTGTAGACCTTCTTTTTGTCTTTCGTGTCGTATTCGATTTTTTCCGGTAACAGGAAAACCGGGATGCCGAATGCTAACAGTAAAATGAAACATGCCAATTTCTTCCATCCGCAAAGGAAATCGATCTGACATTGATAGTACCGGTTGTAGTAGACAGGGAAACGTTTGAGAATGCGGTTCGTTCTTTTTCTGATCCGGCTTTTCCATGTATACTCGGTCTCTTCTCCGGATATGTTCTTTTTTCCGCTTTTTTTCCATTCCAGGTTCATCTTATCGATTAGGGCGGGAACCAGGAAAAGCGCGATCAATAGGGAGACTCCTAAATTGATGATGACGACAGCCGCAAAATCCTGCAGATTGAGGCGTATCTTTTCATCTAAGAAAAAGATAATGACCAGTGCACCTATCGTTGTCAAAGTGGCTGCCAATATGGATAGGATTGCCTTTCGGTTATGTCGGTTCCGGATATGTTCCGTCATGACGATCGTGTTGTCGATCACCAGGCTGAGTGAGATTGTGACGCCTGCCAACGAATAAAGCTGCATTTCCAGTCCTGACAGATAATAAAGGATGACAGCAATACTGAGGTTGATCGAAAGGCTGATGATGATCAGTAACAGATATTTTATCTCGCGTGTGATCAGCAAGACAAACATCAGTAGGATCAGGACGGTGAGCCCCGTACGGACATAAATCTTGTTCAGTTCGTCCTGAATGAATTCGGTCGCGTCATAGCTGGTATGTATTTCATAACCGGGTGGAAGCAAGGTACGGATATGTTCCATTTCGGCTCTTACCCGTTTGGCAAGTTCCAGCTGGTTCGCCGTCTCCTCGGCGCGGATGGACAGATAGATGGAATTCAAGCCGTTGATACGGTAATAACTCTGTGGAGCTTCTTCCTGACGGGTAACTTTTAGCAGTTGGTCCAGGCGGATCAGCTTGCCGTCTTTGTTCAGGACGGTTATAAGCGATGGGTTGAATCCGTCTGTTTCGTTTTCAGGAACCAAAGCGAGACGTATCCACTGGCTACTTTGTCCTTCTTTGCACGAAGTCGCCAACTGGGTTTCCACGTTTCCGGTTCCTAAGAATTCTTTTTGATAATACTGGCTGATCGCTTTCTGTATATCCGGGATGCTGATACCTAACGTTGCCAGCTGACGGCTATCATATTCCAGTCGCCATTCCATCGGGGTGGCACCACTGACATCGATGCGGTAGATGCCGGGAATCCCGCTTAGGCGAGGTTTTATCTGGTCTTCGGCAAAGCGTTGTATGAATATGGGTGTGGCTGCCGCATTCAGTGTGTAGCTCATGAAAGGCCGTACTTCCTTGTCGTCCGGCCGGCTCATTTCCAGGACTGGATAGCTCAGTCCGTCCGGTAGGCTGGGCCATGTCTGTCGGATGATGGTAGACGCTTCGAAACGGGCGGCATCGATATTGGTATGCTTGTCCAGCTCGAGCGTGACATATCCCCATCCGTTGCCGGAAGTGGAATTGATCTCCTTGATCCCCTTGATGCGTGCCAACATCGCTTCGAGCCGCGAGGTCACTTCCATCTCTATCACGCGTGCCGAATTGCCCGGCATGTTATAGCTGATAGTCAACTGTGGCAGCGTGCGTGACGGCGACAGCTTGATCGGCAGCAGCGGTATAAAGGCAATCCCTGCCAGTGCCACGCAAAGGAAGGTGACGATGATGGTGAAAGAGGATATTTTAGGAGATGCACTCATTATTCATTTTTTGTTACAATCCGTATTTATATTCGAACTCGTTCGAAAGGGAAACTCCCGTTTCGAAATCGTGCAACGTCAGTTTTCGGATCTTATAATAGCTCAGCCAGTAGTTCTGTAAAGCCGAAATATAGTTCCGCTGCGCTTCCTGTTGGCGGTTCAGCGACAGAGTAAGACTGTTGATATCCGCTTTTCCGATCATGAAGCGTTGCTTGGTTTCGCTGTAGGCTGTTTCTGCCAGGTCTACCGCTTCTTCGGCACTCCCAATCAGGGCTTGCTGGATATTGAAGTCGCCGACTGTCATAATCACGTCTTCTTCTACTGTCAATTCTTTTTGTTTGGCGGATGTTTCGGTGACAAGCAGGTTGTTCTTGGCAATATTATGCTTCCCTTTTCGTACGCCCCAGTCTACCAACGGGATCGAAACAGACAAAGAGACGATTTCCTGCTGTTGCAGATTTTTGTAGGCGTCCTGTATGTTCTTGGACACTTGGTTGAATCCGACGCTGGCATTGATCTGGGCGTTGAACATCGCTTCTTTCTTGGTTTTGTCTACCTGCTGCTGGGCTTCTAATATTTGCTGGCGCAACTCCAGAAAGGTCGGGTTGTTTGCACGTGCCAATTCGAGTGCTTTGTCGACCGAGATTTCCATATTGCGCGGGCGGCTTGGGAGGCGCAGGCGTATTTCTGTATTCTTGTCGAAGTTCAAGTAAGAGGCGAGGCTGAACATGGCACGTTTTAGGGCGATTTCCGCATTTTTCAATGTGTTGCGTGCGTTTACGGCATCCAATTTCAGTGTCAGCAAATCCGCTTGGCTGATAGAAGCTATCTTATGCCGTTCCTGCCCTGTCCGGTACAGTGTGTCGGTCGTGGCGACATTTTCCTTGGCCAGATCATATTCCACCTGTGCCATTGCCAGAGCGAAGAAATAGGTCGTTGCTTGCTCGCTCATTTGCTCTACATTATATAATAGTTCTTTCTTGACCTTCTCGTATTTCAACGGTTCGATTTTCCGTTCCCATTTAAAAGCGTTATACCCCAATAAGTCTTGCTGGTAGCCGAGGCGGATCGGAACCGATGAGAACTGGTTATAAGTTTGGTCGCCGAAATAGCGCATATAATCCAAGTCTGTATCCAAATAGAATGTACCGCCTAAGAGGTCGAAATTCTGTTCGATCTCCAATTGCCCGCCCGCATAAAACGATTGTTGTTTTCTATATACGTCGATATCAGCCTCCGAGTCATATCGTTGGGTAAAATAACGGCGGTATTGTGCCGGCGTCAGATTTAGGGTAAGGCTTGGCAGACGGCCGGCCTTGTAAGTCCGGTATTCCCAGTAGCCGGCCAGATACATATTCTTGTATCGGAAAGCGTCCAGCGAACTGTCGGCCGCCAGTGTGATAGTTCGTTCCAGCGTCAGTGTGAGCTGCGCTTTTCCTCCGAACACGCATGCAAGCATCAACAACGTGATGACATATCTATAAATGAATTTCCTGTCCATAACTTCCAATTTTCAATTTTCAACATTCAAATTACCAACCTCATGTTTGCGATAAATGAACCAGTATATCAGTGGTATGACAAAAAGGCTGACTGCCGTACCGATCAGCATGGCCGAGATCATGGCGATGGAGAGCGGCTTTTGCAGTTCGCTGCCCATATCGAATGTGAAAAGCAGCGGAACCATTCCGAATATTGTCGTTAATGATGTCATGATGATAGGGCGCAGGCGCCGCCGTCCGGCTTCATGTATGGCTTCCATAAGAGGAACCCCTTCTTTGCGGAGTTCGTTGATAGCATCCAGTTTCAGGATGGAGTCGTTGATGATGATACCGCAGGTCACGACGATACCGATGGCACTCATCAGGTTCATGGTATGGCCGCATATCCAGAGCACCAGCAAGGAGGCTGCCACATCGATCGGAATTTCAAGCAGCACGATGAGCGGCTGCAGGAAACTTTCGAACTGGGCTGCCAGGATGAAATACATCAGTAGGATCGAAATGAACAAAATCACGACCAGCTCGTTCAGCATCTGCCGGTTGGAAAAGAAACTTCCTGAAAAATCGATATCCCAGTCTGTATCGATTTCTTTTTTTACATTTTCCATCAACTGTTCGGCATTGTCTATATCATAGAAACTGAATGGAATGTATTCTCCGTTCTTTCCTGCCGTGATCGTTTTCAAGTCCTCTCCCGGAGTGACACGCACCAGCGATTGCAGCGGGATATATCGTACGTTGCCTTCCGTATCAGGAACAGTGTTTACCAATGTTTTCTGCAAGACCTCATTTACCGTTTGTTCCTCTCCGGCCAATGCGATTGGCAGATATTGTTGGTAGGAGCGGAGCGTTGCTACTTCATTCTCTTTGAATGCCGTTTTCAGCAACCGGTACACTTCGTTGTAGTCGACGTTATAAAGCAGAAGTTTCTGTCTGTCTATTGTGATATTTAATTGGTTGTCGAAGGTGATACCGACAGGAGTATGTCCTGTTTTCGCCTCGATTTGCTGTTCTATTTTATTCAAGACGGAGGCTTCCGGTGCTTCAGATTTATTGCGGGTGTGCAATTCGGCGACAATGTCGGCTTCACCTGTCACAAACAGCTTTTCAAATACTGTTTCGGGAGGCGAGAAGGATATCACTGCCATCGGGTAATGCGTTTTGATCCATTTTTCCACCGATTTTTGTAAAGGAGCGATTCCGGTTGGTTTCTCCGTCTTGAAATATAACTCGCTTTCGGAAACCGACATCTCGCGATCCCGGTTCAACAGGAATTGCTGCTGCCCGACATAGGCCGTGTGTTCTTGTACCTGATTGTCGATAGAGGCGAATAACTGGCTGACACGGCTCTGGTTTTCATCGATATGGATGTTTTCGTTCCATTCCACATGAGCGATCAGTTCGTTCTGGTCTATCTCCGGCATACGGCTTTTCGGTATTTCGTAGAACAGAAAGGCGCAAAGCGGGAGCGTAATGGCAATGAAAATCAGGCTTGCCGTTTTGTGACGGAACACAAAATCCACTCCGGTATCATAGAAGCGGTCCAATGTATGCTCTTTTACCAGATTGTTGATTCGTATATTGAAACCCTTATGTTTGATGTCCGGAATACTGTATACCAGTTTGTAGAGTACCGGCAGCAGCATGATTCCCGTGAAATAGGAAACCATCAGACCGACGGTGACGGCAAAGGCTTGGTCGAAGAAGATCGCTCCTGCTATTCCGCTCATGAACACAAGCGGAACGAAGACGGCAATTGTCGTAAAAGTGGAACTCAGCATCGGAGTAATTACTTCGGTCGTCCCTTTATTGCAAGCCTCTTCCAGCGAGTCTCCTCGTGTCCTGTATTGGGTAATGTTTTCCGTTACGATGATCGAACTGTCGATCATCATACCCAAAGCCAGGATCAACCCGGAGATGGAGATGATATTCAGCGACATCTTGCAGAGGTAGAAAAAAAGGAAACTGATGATCAGGCTCACCACCATACTTAACCCGATCACTGCCGGGCTCTTGATATCCCCTAAGAAAAGGATGGCGACGATACAGATGAAAAGGAAACCCAACGACAGGTTTTGTTTCAGGTTCGAGATGGTATAATCCAGCAATTCCGTCTGGTTGCGGCTGACACTGAAATCGATATCCGGATAGACGGAAGCAAAGTAATCCGTCACTTCTGCCAATGCCTCTTTCATGTTATCCATATTTTCATCCGCCTGCTTGATTACAGCCAGCGTTACCGCCCGTTTCCCGTTGGAAAGGGAAGCTCCGGTCTCTTTCTCCGGCACGACGGAAATGCGTGCCAAATCTTTCAGTTGAAAAATATGGTTATTTTTCCTGATATAAATATTCTCGACATCTTCCGGTGTGCGCAGCAGTGTCGAGAACTTGATATTGTACTCGTAATAGCCGTCACGTACGGTCATGCTACCCGGTTCTATATTGTTAGATGTCAGTGCGGCCTCCAGATCGTCAAGTGTGATCTCCGACATTTTCAGCAACTTCATGTCCGGAACAATCTGTAACTGCCGTTTCAGAATTCCGGTCACATCTACCATTGCCACTTCGGGCAACTGTTCGATACGACGTTTGATCACCGTTTCGGCAAACTGGCAAAGGTCGAGGAACGATCCTTCGTTTATTTCACTGTAAGCGCTGTCGCTTTTCAATGTCAGATTCAAGCAGAATACGGGAATATCAGTGGCACTGGCTTTGATTACCCGTGGACGTTCTACTTCACGTGGCAGGTAGTTCATAGCTGCGTCTATCTTTTCGTTGACTTCGATAAAAGCCAGATCCGTATTTGTTCCGAAATCGAAGTTTAGGCGTATGATGGCAGCACCGTCGCGTGTTTCACTGTGGATGTCGCGTAAACTGGCAACCTGCATTAATTGCTGGCGGATGGTTTTTACTACTGTGTTTTCCAATTCGCGTGCCGAAGTGTTCTGGCCGGATACCTGTACGGTGATCTCCGGAATTGCAATATCAGGCAGCAACGACACCGGAATGGTGAAGTAAGTAACCAGTCCCACGATAAAGCAAGCCGTAAAAGCCATCAATACCGCGATAGGGCGTTGTAGTAGAAACTTTATCATGTATTAGAACTATGATTTATAAATTATGATTTCTGAATTGTCAATTGTCCATTTTTAATTGTCAATTACTTTGACCGGTGCTTCGTGAGCCAGGTTAATGTTACCGCTTGTAATCACGATATCCCCTTCTTTCAGTCCGTCAATGATCGTATAGCTGTCGGCATTTTCCAAACCTGTATGTACATAGTTCCAGTATGCTTTGTCTTCCGTTAATGTGAATACAACCTGTTTGCCGGAACGGAGTACGACAGCGCTTTTGGGAACGACCAACTGTTTACCCAGCGAACGATGGATACTTACTCGTACATTCATCCCTTCGAACAACTTACCTTTATCGTTTACGGCAGCTTTCACCTGTACCATCCCGTCTTTGTCTACCAGCGGGTTTATTTCGGATATACGGCCGTCAGCCGTGACATCGGACAAGGCAAAAGGAGCTACCTCTACACGATCGCCTGTTTTGATAAGCGGCAGTTCGCTTTCCAAAACTGTGAAAGCGGCTTCCAATGTGCGGGTATCGATAATGGAACAGAAAACATCGGAGGTAGAAGCCGTATTGAACTGTTTGGCGAACAGGTTAGCGACGACACCGTCGAAAGGGGCGGTCAGGACTGCGTTTCGTTGTTCGTATTCGGCAAGCTGCCAAGAGATCAGTGCCTGGTCATACCCGCTTTTTACCTTGACTAACTGCATGGTTGCGGGCGGTACTTTTGTAGAATCTTCCAGTTTGTAGCCCTGTCCGATCAGTACGTCTTGCAGTTCCAGTTTGGCGCGTTCGAGTGCATCTTTGGCTTGCGCTGTCTTGTTGGCAAGGCGGAAGGTTGAGAGTTCTGCGAGTTTTTGCCCTTTCGTCACGCGATCGCCGTTCTTCACATATATCTTGGCGATCGGTTCTGCCGATTCGAATTTTAGGTCGACAAAGTTTCGGGCTGACAGTTTGCCGTTACTGATCAGTTCGTGGTTGAAATCAGTAGTATTCAACTTCATCACCGTCACCTCGTTTGTCTCATCCGGTAGAACGGTTTCTACGCTTTCTTCGGAACCTTTCTCTTTCTTTTCACCGGAGCAAGCCATCATCCCGGCCAGAATCAGTATAGCAAACAATTTGTAGTATTTCATATTTTATTGTTTTTATCAAAGTTGTTTCGCAAATATACAAACATATTTTAGTTACGAGCCTTTCGTAATTACTTTTTTTCTATTATCTTTTTTACTTCTTCCCTCATTTCCCGGATTGCCGTACTTTCCACCT
>ERZ773106.31-NODE-31-length-151454-cov-8.937490_pt1 | contig 151454 bp, 148 predicted proteins | sample MGYA00580572_ERZ773106 | MGnify/ENA primary metagenome ERZ773106 (study PRJEB29015, sample SAMEA2737868) | human gut metagenome | biome: human gut; feature: human-associated habitat; material: faeces | place: China | collected 2012 ... | reverse complement strand
GCGATATCGTTGGTATGAGATTTGGTTCATTATTTGATGCTACTCAGACAATGGTTAATGAACTTCCAAACGGTGGCTGCCAGGTTCAGGTTGTTTCTTGGTATGATAATGAGAACTCATACACAAGCCAGATGGTTAGAACAATTAAGTACTTCGCTGAATTAAACTAATCATTTAGATTGTTTTTGCCGGAGAATGGTATGACTATTCTCCGGTTTTTTATAAAGCTGTATATGTAGCTATTTTATGTATTATATGGAGGATATTAATATGCTTAATAAAAAGTCTATTGATGATATCAATGTAAAGGGCAAAAGAGTATTATGCAGATGTGATTTTAATGTACCTTTAGATGGAAGCAGAATTACAGATGAAACAAGACTTGTAGCTGCTCTTCCAACAATCAAGAAGCTTATTGCTGATGGAGGAAAGGTTATTCTTTGTTCACATCTTGGAAAGCCAAAGGGACCAGATGCTGCATTTTCTCTTGCACCAGTTGCAAAGAGACTTTCAGAACTTCTTGGTCAGGAAGTTAAGTTTGCAGCAGATGATACTGTTGTAGGCGATAATGCAAGAGCAGCTGTTGCCGCAATGAATGATGGAGATGTTATTCTTCTTGAAAATACAAGATTCAGACCAGAAGAGACTAAGAACGGTGAAGCATTTTCTAAGGATTTAGCTTCTATTGCAGATGTATTTGTTAATGATGCATTTGGTACAGCTCACAGAGCACATTGTTCTAACGTAGGTGTTACACAGTATGTTGATACAGCTGTTGTTGGATACCTTATGCAGAAGGAAATTGATTTCCTTGGAAATGCAGTTAATAATCCTGTAAGACCTTTCGTTGCAATTCTTGGAGGTTCAAAGGTTTCTTCTAAGATTTCAGTTATCAATAATCTTCTTGATAAGGTTGACACACTTATTATCGGTGGTGGTATGTCTTATACATTCCAGAAAGCACATGGTGGTAATGTAGGTCAGTCATTAGTAGAGGATGATTATCTTGATTATGCTAAGGATATGATGAAGAAGGCTGAAGAAAAGGGTGTTAAAATGCTTATTCCTATCGATACAGTTGTAGCTAAGGAATTCAGCAATGATTCTCCTTCACATGTTGTAGAAGCAGGACATCAGGCAGATGATGACATGGGTATGGATATTGGACCTAAGACATGTGAGCTTTACAAGGAAGCTTTAAAGGATGCCAAGACTGTAGTATGGAATGGACCAATGGGAGTGTTTGAATTCCCTAATTTCGCAGCAGGAACAATTGCTGTTGCAGAAGAACTTGCACAGCTTAAAGATGCTACAACAATCATTGGTGGTGGTGATTCAGCAGCTGCTGTTAACAACTTAGGATTCGGAGATAAGATGACACACATCTCTACAGGTGGTGGAGCATCTCTTGAATTCCTTGAAGGTAAAGAACTTCCAGGTGTAGTTGCAGCTAACGATAAGTAATTGATTTTACTGACATAGTTATATAATAATATTTTAATCCAGACCTTATTTTTGTTAAGTGGGGTCTGGATTTTTTGTTATTTATTTCACAAACTATACTTGAAATATGTACCAAAGTATGCTATTATTTGTTTTACTAGGATAGTTATATCGGAATAATTTAATAGGATTGTCCATATATATGTTATTATGGATAATTTCCTGTGGGGAGGCGTAGAATGAGAAGAAAAGTAATAGCAGGCAATTGGAAGATGAATATGACACCAAGCCAGGCAGTTAAGCTCGTTACTGAATTGAGACCGAATGTTAATAATCCGGATGTTGATGTTGTGTTCTGTGTACCATCCATTGACATTGTACCTGTGGTGGAGGCAGTGAAGGGATCTAATATACATATTGGTGCAGAGAATGTATATTATCAGGAGAAAGGAGCATTTACCGGTGAGTTATCGCCTGAGATGCTTGTTGATGCCGGGGTAAGCCATGTTATAATAGGACATTCAGAAAGAAGAATGTACTTTAATGAAAGCAATACAGTGCTTAATCTCAAGATGCATAAGGTACTTGAACATGGAATTATCCCAATTCTTTGTTGTGGAGAGACACTTGAACAGAGAGAAAAAGGGATTACACTTGATTTCGTTAAAGAACAGATAGTAGAAGCATATGTTGGTGTTACTAAAGAGCAGGTGCTTCATACAATAGTTGCTTATGAGCCAATCTGGGCTATTGGAACAGGAAAGGTTGCAACTACAGCGCAGGCACAGGAAGTATGCGGATTTATAAGAACTGTATTCGAAGAGTTATATGATAAAGAAACAGCGGATCAGATAAGGATTCTTTATGGAGGAAGTGTTAATGCTTCTAATGCAGCAGAGCTTTTTGCCCAGCCTGATATTGATGGTGGACTGGTAGGAGGTGCAAGTCTCAAGCCGGATTTTGCGGATATAGTTAATTATAATAAGTAAATAAGCATGAAAAGACCTTGTTTTGATGATAATATTCAAGACAAGGTCTTTGATTTTTTTTACAAATGTGCTATCATGCTATAGGCAATTAATTAGAATACATTTAAAGGAGAATCACATTATGAGTAAAAAACCAGTAGTTTTAATGGTACTTGATGGTTATGGTTTAAATGATAGAACAGAGGGTAATGCTATTGCTATGGCTAACACTCCTGTTATGGATAAGCTTATGAAGGAATGCCCGTTCCAGAAGGGATATGCTTCAGGACTTGCTGTAGGTCTTCCAGACGGACAGATGGGTAATTCAGAAGTTGGTCATATGAATATTGGTGCTGGTAGAATTATTTATCAGGATCTTACAAGAATTACTAAGGATATTGAAGATGGTACATTCTTTAAGAACGAAGAATTACTTGAGGCAATGGAGAACTGCAAGAAGAATGATTCGGATCTTCACCTTTTCGGACTTTTATCAGATGGTGGTGTTCACAGTCATTTAAGCCATGTATATGGACTTTTAGAGATGGCAAAGCAGCAGGGAGTGTCTAAAGTATATGTTCATGCGTTCCTCGACGGAAGAGATACACCTCCAGCTTCAGCTAAGGGATTTGTTGAGACACTTGAGAATAAGATGGCAGAAATAGGAGTTGGTAAGGTCGCATCTTTATCGGGCCGTTACTATGCAATGGACAGAGATAATAACTGGGACAGAGTAGAAAAGGCTTATGATTCACTTGTAACAGGTGATGGCATTAAGGCCGAGTCAGCTACACAGGCACTTCAGGAGTCATATGATAATGGTAAGACAGATGAATTCGTTGAGCCAACAGTTATCTGTAAAGATGGTCAGCCACTTTCATTAGTTAAGGCTAATGATTCTGTTATATTCTTTAACTTCCGTCCAGACCGTGCAAGAGAGATGACAAGAGCGTTCTGCGATGATAAGTTTACAGGATTTGAAAGAAAGACAGGATTTATTCCATTAACATTTGTATGCTTCAAGGATTATGATGAATCAATCCCTAACAAGAAGGTTGCATTCAAGAAAGAGCATATTAAGAACACATTTGGTGAATTCCTTGCTAATCATGGAAAGAAGCAGTTAAGACTTGCTGAGACAGAGAAATATGCACATGTTACATTCTTCTTTAATGGCGGTGTTGAAGACCCTAATGTTGATGAGTTCAGATTACTCGTTAACTCACCTAAGGATGTTGCAACATATGACTTAAAGCCGGAGATGAGTGCTCCGGAAGTAGGTATGGACTTAGTTGAGGCTATCAAGTCTGACAAATATGATGTTATTATTATCAACTTTGCTAACCCTGATATGGTTGGACATACAGGCGTTATTCCAGCAGCAATCAAGGCTGTGGAGAAGGTTGATGAGCTTGTTGGAAAGGCTGTAGATGCGGTTAAGGATGTTGATGGAGTTCTCTTTATCTGCGCAGACCACGGTAATGCTGAGAAGATGATTGATTACGAAACAGGAGCTCCACATACAGCACATACAACTAATCCTGTTCCATTCATTCTTGTTAATTATGATGAGAATTATACACTTCGTGAGGGTGGAAGATTATGCGATATTGCACCTACACTTATTGAAATTATGGGACTTGAGAAACCGGTTGAGATGACAGGTGAATCTCTTCTTGTTAAGAAGAACTAATTGAATGGTTGAAATTAATTTGTCAATTTTTCTTGCACAAAATGTTTATTTGTGATAGAATGACCTATGTTGCCGTATTGGCATAATTATGTAATAAAAAGCGCATGATGCGCAGGAATGAGGATGGTATGAATAAGATAATTCCATTGTTTCATATGTCTGTCGGAGATGTATTAAGAATTGGTTTAATGGGAGTATTTGTAGTAATTTGTATAGCTTTAGCAATAATAATTCTTATGCAGGAAAGTAAGCAGAACGGATTGTCAGGAACAATTAGTGGTGCTGCTGATTCATACTGGGGTAAGAACAAGGGCCGTTCAATGGAAGGCAAGCTTGTTAAGATAACCAAGATTCTTGTAGTTCTTTTTGTTGTTATAGCAGTTATACTTAATTTTAATTTCTAAATTACGGACACTCTTAAGAAACGGATAATTTCTTAAGAGTGTTTTTGCTTTTACGGGTAATCTGGTGTAGTCCGGATATTTTAATGGTAAGAAAGGGATATAAGGGATATGGAGAAGGATATATTTAAACAGCGAAGACAGATGCTTGCTGATATAATTCTTAATAATGAACTGTATGTTCCGATGAAAGCTAAAGAAATCGCTATGCTTCTCGATATTCCGAAAGCTAAGCGTTCAGAGCTTATGGAAGTGCTTGACAGTCTTGTCGCAGATGGAACAATAGGTGTATCAAAGAAAGGTAAGTACATGAAGCCTGAGAATGTAGCACTTGTTGGAACATTTGAAAGTACAAGCAGAGGCTTTGGTTTTGTAGTAATACCTGACAGGGAAGATGATATATTTGTCAAGGCTAATGATACGATGAATGCTTTCTATCATGATAAGGTCAAGGTTGTGATAACTACTGAGAAGAATGGCGGTAAGAGGGCTGAAGGTAAGATTGTTGCCATTCTTGAGCATGAGGTTAAGGAAGTTGTCGGAACATTCCAGAAGAACAGAACGTATGGTTTTGTTATTCCTGATAATGCCAAGATTAGCTGTGATATATTTATACCGCAGGAATTCATGAATGGAGCGGTTGAAGGTTCTAAGGTTGTTGCTTCTATAAGTGATTACGGCAGTCAGAGTAAGAATCCACAGGGAAAGGTTACAGAAGTACTTGGACATATAGATGATCCGGGTGTGGACATAATGTCTATTATCAAGGCATATGATTTACCAGTGGAGTTTCCTGAATCAGTTAAGAAGGCAATTAATGATATTCCTGATATTGTCAGTGAGAAGGATAAGGCTGGACGAGTTGATTTGAGAAATGTTCAGATGGTTACTATAGATGGTGAGGATGCGAAGGATTTGGATGATGCAGTATCTATCTCGAAAGAAGGTCCTGTATATCATCTTGGTGTCCACATAGCGGATGTAAGCCATTATGTTACAGAGGGAAGTGCATTGGATAAGGAGGCACTTAAACGAGGTACGAGTGTTTACCTTGTAGACCGTGTTATTCCAATGATACCGCATAAGTTATCTAATGGGATATGTTCACTTAATCAGGGAGAAGACAGACTGGCACTCAGCTGCCTTATGGATATTGACGAAAAGGGCAATATTGTTGGACATAGAATATGTGAAACTGTTATTAATGTAGACAGAAGGATGAGCTATACAAGTGTAAAAAAGATTCTTGTAGATAATGATACTAATGAAATTATGAAGTATAAAGAGCTTGTTCCAATGTTTCATATGATGGAAGAGGCTGCGGAGCTTCTTAGAAAGAAGAGATTTGCAAGAGGTTCGGTTGATTTTGATTTCCCTGAAAGTAAGATTATACTTGATGAGAATGGCCACCCGACTGATATTAAGCCGTATGACAGAAATGTAGCAACTAAGATTATTGAAGATTTTATGCTTGCCGCTAATGAAACTGTTGCAGAGGATTATTTCTGGCAGGATATGCCATTTCTATATAGAACTCATGAGAATCCTGATCCTGAAAAAATGCGTAAGTTAGCCACATTTATTAATAACTTTGGTTATACATTAAGACTTACTGATGATTTAAGACCTAAGGAGATTCAGAAGCTTCTTTCTGAGATAGAGGGTTCTGATGCTGAGAATCTTATAAGCAGACTGACACTCCGCTCTATGAAGAAAGCTAAGTATACTACTGAATGTGTAGGACATTTTGGACTCGCTGCCAAGTATTACTGTCATTTCACATCGCCTATCAGAAGATATCCTGATCTCCAGATTCACAGAATTATCAAGGAGAATCTTCACGGAGGTTTAAGTCCTAAGAGAGCTGACCATTATGATGCAATATTACCGGATGTTGCTGTCCAGACAAGTGCTATGGAGCGGCGTGCGGCAGATGCTGAAAGAGATACAGACAAGCTTAAAATGGCTGAGTATATGGAACAGTTTGTTGGAGAAACATTTGATGGAGTTGTTTCGGGTGTTACCGCGTGGGGCGTATATGTTGAACTTCCAAACACTATCGAGGGCATGGTTTCTATCAATAATATGAAGGGATTCTATACATTTGACGAGGAACACTATGAGATGGTAGGAGAACTTGGGAACAGAAGTTATAAGCTCGGACAGAAGGTTAAGGTTGTGGTTATAGGCACCGATAAGATACTAAGAACAATTGATTTTGCATTTGCATAGAATAGAATGGAGACTGACATGGCATCAAAAACAAGCGCATCAGGAAACAGACTTATAGCGAACAATAAGAAAGCTTATTTTGATTATTTTATAGAAGAGAAATACGAGGCAGGTATGGTACTTCACGGCACTGAGGTTAAATCAATCAGAGCAGGTAAGTGCTCAATTAAGGAATCTTATATCAAGATTGAGAATGGCGAAGTGTATGTATTAGGTATGAATATTACACCATATGAGAAGGGAAACATATTCAATAAAGATCCTTTAAGACCTAAGAAGCTGCTTCTTCACAAGAATCAGATTAATAAGCTTACTGGTGAACTTACAATTAAAGGTTACACACTTGTTCCTCTTCAGGTATATCTGAAAGAGGGAAAGGTGAAGATGGAAATTGGTCTTGGAAAAGGTAAGAAGAACTTTGACAAGAGAGATTCTATTGCAAAGAAAGACCAGATAAGAGATGCACAGAAGGAATTCAAGAACAAGAATCTTAGATTTTAGAAATATTTTATCAGTTTTGAATCACAAGTTCATTGACTTGGCATTATGCCAATGTTAATATAAATAAGCAGGTGAAACTGCTTACACACGGGCTAGTAAAGGTTTCGACGGGGATCTTGAAGCTGGTGAAGCTATCCGCAGGAAAGCGTCAAATTCCAAACTTAAATATAAACGCTAACGATAATTTAGCATACGCTGCCTAATTGCAGCAGTCTGACTTAAAGCACCTACACTTTAAGACCCAGGCTTCGAACATGTAGGAAACGACAGTATCAAAGCTTTGAGGTGCTGGTCGTATCATGAAGCTACTAAAGGTACAAGGGTGTTGATTCCCGTGCACCGGAGGGAATGTCAAATAATCAACTATGATAGTAGAAGAACAGGGAATGGGTTTTCGGACAGGGGTTCGACTCCCCTCTGGTCCATAGGGAAAAGGGAGTGAGGAAGCGTGAGCTTCTTCGCTCCCTTTTTCCTATGGACCAGAGGAAGTCTTATTAATGGATAAAACATGGCGTAGCCGGGTTTTTGGACAGGGGCGCACGAGGTCCGGTGGACCTCGGCTTTGCGCCGACCGGAGCGGAGCGAAGAATTCGACTCCCCTCTGGTCCATTTTTGATGCAAAATCCGAACTCTTTGAGTTCGGATTTTGTGCGTTAAGCATCTTATTAATTAATAATTCAGATGTTCTTTTATTAATATCCATATCCGTACAGATTTTTTGAAGTGGATGACCTTATATGTAACACGCTTGGTGGAATGTTAGGATTTGTTATGACACCTGTATTCGTATTCATGCTTCCTAAGCATGAGAGAATGGATGAGATTGCATATAAAAGAGGGCAGGTCGTTTCGGAATTCAGAAGAGCGGTTGCGTGGATTATTGACATTGTGGTTATAATATTTGATGGAGAGTGATGTAATTGCTTTTATAATGTCTGGAAAAATGCCATTCATGCCTTCCCAGAATTCATTTTCAATATTTGTCATAGTAATCCCCTTTGATTAGCTAATTAAAAGTTACGAACAAAAACTACATTAATTATAACTCAGTATACGGGCAAAAGTATACAAAAATAATTGAATTAAAAACATGAATATTATACAATCATTATAGCAATAGTAAAGATAAATTTACAGGGGAACGTGGAATGAGATTATTATCGGATATAGTGGAGTCAATCAGGCAGGTATGCAGATATGAGAAAACTGTCAGAGTAGATACCAAGGCACTTCAAAGTGTCATGATGATATTTGTATTAGTTATGTTGCTGATTGACATAGAGAATTTTAAGCTTGGTAAATATATTATCGGTGGTGTGACACTGGCAGTTGCAGTTATGAGTATAGTGCTTGTAATTGTATTAAAATACATTAAAAATGTATACAGGATATGTCAGGCTGCTGTTGTAGTATTTTTTATATTGGCAGTTATTATATCAATTGAAGGAACTAATGATGGCTTTTCACTATTATGGTTTTTATTACTGCCAGTCATAACACTTGTGCTTTTAGGCATGCCATTTGGTGCACCGGTGTGTATATTTTTTGGTTTGTATATTACGGTGTTATTCTGGACTCCTCTTAATAATATGCTTATATATAATTACACAAGGGATTATTTATTCTATTATCCGATTTTTTACTGGGGTTTCTGTCTTCTTGTAGTTGCCATGGATATTTTCTATAAGCTGTATCAGATAAGACAGGCGGACAATGAGAAAAATCTTGAAGCAGAAGTACTTGAAGCTGTAGAGGGGACTAAGAAACTTATGATTGATGCTGTTACAGCAATAAGCCAGATGCTTGATGAAAAGGATGTATATACACAGGAACATTCAAAGAGGGCTGCAGAGTATTCCAAGCTTATCGCAAAGAACCTGAAGGCGCATGAATTCACAGACGAAGAGATTTCACTGATATATAGAAGTGCCTTTCTGCATGATATTGGCAAGATTGCAGTTCCAGATGCGGTACTTAACAAACCTGCAAAGCTTACAGATGAGGAGTATGGAATAATGAAGAATCATACAGTCTGGGGCGGTCAGATATTATCTGGTCTGGAATTTCTTCCACAGGCAGATATGGGGGCTGTGTACCATCATGAAAGATATGATGGTAAGGGCTATCCATATGGAATTAAGGGAGAAGAACTTCCATGGATGGTAAGAATAATCAGTGCAGCAGATTCACTTGATGCGATGAATTCTAACAGATGTTACAGAAAGCATTGTGATAAGGATTATATTATTGGTGAATTTGAGAAGGGCGCTGGAACACAGTTTGATAAATCTGTTGCAGAAACTGTAATTACATTGATTGAGGAAGGCAGGATAGTAATATAGATATGTCAGAGAATACCAGAGTAGTATCACGAATAAAGCATATATGGGAAGTGATAGTGTGTCCATATGAAGATAAAAGCCTTGCATTCTGGATTAAGGTTGTATTTGAATTTATATGGGCTATCAGTATTCCTAATGGAATTGTCTATGGGGCACCAGATGATTATATAATAGCATTAATTATAATGGTCACAGTTCTTTTTATTAATATAATGGTTTCAAGATTTTATTACAGAACATGGATAGATGCGATAGTGTGCATAATTCTAAGCATACCAGTATTTTATGTGTATTATCATGCGAGTATCGGATATTTCAGCGTAATGTTTTCCATGATATTTGCATGTGGAATTGTATTCGTGCTTGGAATACGTAACAGCATTGTGCTTAATTTTGTATTTTTAATTATGGTAATTGTGTGTTTCAGGCTCAATGTTGATATGTCAGCCAAGTTTATATACGGCGATAATATAACGCTTCGTTTTCCATATCTGTTTATATGTTTCGTTCTTATATCATACTGCCTTATGTATATTATCCAGCGTTACTGGGTTGAAAAAAGAAAGAGAAACCAGATACTTGAGGAACGTGTGCATGATGAGAGGAAAAAGCTTGAATCTATGTCAATGAAGGTTATCGATACAATGTCCAAAGCTCTGGCAGCCAAGATACCGGGAGAAGAGGAGCACTGTAATAATGTGGCAGAGTATTCAAGGAGTATTGCACAGAGAATGAATCTTGATAAGAAATCATGTGATGATGCTTATAAGGCAGGATTACTGCATGAGATTGGAATGATTGGCATACCGGATGCACTTATTAACAGGGTTGATCTTACAGATGACGAGTATGAGATTTTTAAGACCTATGTCAGTAAGGGGTATCAGATTATTAATATGTTACAGACAGATGAATCACAAGGAATTGCACAAGCAGTCAGATATCACCGCGAGAATTATGACGGAAGTGGTTTTAATGAGGGTATAAGTGGCGATGATATTCCATTGCTTGCACGTATTGTTGCAATAGCTGATTATGCTGACCGACACATAGGCAGGAATGAAGACATATCCGATATCAGGGACAATATTGAAAGGATGGCAGATACAGTATTTGATCCGATTTGTGCCAGTATTATGGTTGAAATACTCAGCTAAGGCAGGTATGTCTGATAAGTTAATTATGGTTTTATCTGTTGATATATTATTCACCTGTTGATAATGGAATAATAGCGGTATAATATGAATAACTGGTGATGAATCTGTGAAAAAAGTTTGAACCGTGGAGATTAATATATAACAATGAGTGAATTGAATATAATAGAAATAGAGCATGGAATATCTTATATCACACCATCGGAATCGCCGTTGTCGTCTAATGTTGTGGTAATTGAGGGAAGTGATGATATATGGCTTTATGATGTCGGAAATCATCCCGATGTTATAGAACATTTAAAAGAGATTAATTGTGATGGTAAAAATATTAATATTGTATTGTCACATTTTTATCTTGACCATATTGGCAATCTGGATAAAATATGCGGATTATGGAAGAATGATGAATCGCAGGATAAAGGACATCCACAGATAAAAGACAGGATAAAAATTTATCAAGGGAAATATACTTATAAGCACACTAATAAAGGTGAAATTGTATCTGATGATATGTATATTGATGCTGGTTTTCATAAGTTTCATATATTTCAGCTTCCGTCATGTCACTCAAAAGGAAGTGTAGCAATGGAAGTAGACGGGAGATATTGCTTCCTTGGAGATGCATTGTATCCGGCAACTAAGGGTCCAGTAAGAGAATATAATAAAAGCCTTTTAAAAGAAGAGATTAATGCGCTTGAAAAGATAAAAGCACCATATTTTATGCTTAGTCATAAAGAGCCATTTGCACGACCTAAAAATGTAGTGATGGCGTGGATAGAGAAGATATATAAGGGGTTGTGATGAGGATAAGAAAGTACAAGTGGACTATGCTCATTATAAGTGGAATAATTGCGGGCATAGTATTTACAGGTTGTGTGTGGCCTGTATCTGAGGCAGAAGAGGATAATTCAATTAATTATAAATCAATATTTATTGAAAAGCTGAATGCTCATTGGAAATTACAGATTCCAGAATTACAGGATGGCAGCGATACGAAAATTAAAGAAGTAGGAAAAGGAACAGGTATTTCGTTTGACAATTATTCAAGTGAATATTTTTATTATGACGATTCAGATAGTGCATTTGTATTTAATACACCAGTCAGTGCCCCCAAAACTGTTAACACAAAATATGCACGTTCTGAATTGCGGGAAATGATGGGAGACGATAAAACAGTGAACTGGGACTGGAATGGCAGACATTGTCTTGATGTTGAAGAGGCAGTGACAAAAATTCCAGCAAATGGCAGAGTGATGGTATGTCAGGTGCATGGGATATATCCAAATGGTGATAATGGACCAGTTCCTTTGAAGGTAATATATGAGGGAAACAAAAAACGGCTTGCTATTACTTATAAAGCACATCCTCAATCATATGAAGACCAGAAAATATATTATTTTGACGAAGTAGAGCTGAACCAGAAATTCACAATATCTATACAGATAATTGATGGTACAGGTTATGTTTCAATTAGTAGTAATGGAATATCACAAAAATATGAATATAGTTATAATCCGGTAACAACAGGTTGGATTGATTTTTATAATTATTTTAAAGCTGGAAATTATATTCAGGATTGTGAAGATAATAGTGAGAATGCAGGCTCAACAGTCAAAATGTACAATATAAACGTAACTCATGAATAATCTATATCATGAGTACAGCCATGATTTAACAAAAAATATTGTAATTGAGGTTAAATTGATTTACAATTTATGGTAGTGATTTTAAGGGAGGTTATAGAAATGGATTTTACAACATTACAGAAAGCTATGATTGATGCCATGAAGGCAAGAGATAAGGCGAGAAAGGATTCTATAGCAGTACTTGTATCTGCGGCTAAGAAGCTTGCTATTGATTCGGGCTGTCGTGAAGATATTCCTGATGAGATGGTAGACCAGGCTATATTAAAAGAGATTAAGAGTATCAAGGAACAGATAGATACTTGTCCAGCGGACAGAACTGAGTTATTAGAAGAATATAATGCACGTCTGGCTGTTATGTCAGAGTTTGCACCTAAAATGCTTTCAGAGGATGAGGTAAGAACAATTCTTAATGAGAAGTTTGCAGACGTCATAGCTACTAAGAACAAGGGTCAGATAATGAAAGCTGTCATGTCAGAGCTTAAGGGCAAGGCTGATGGCAAGGTTATCAATGCGGTTGTGGCTGAGATGTGCAAGTAGTTATATTTTAAATGTAAATCTATAGATATATCACAAATTGATTTTTGATTAAATTGCAAAATACGCTAAAGTATTTTGAATCAATGACAATATAAGATATGTAATCAATAATAAATGATTAACATGGGATGCAGCAATTTGAAACAGATTGTTGCATCTTTTTTATTTTATTATAAGTGATTGCCACTTAATACACAAAAGCGTAAAATATATAATATCGTAATATAGGAATATACAACATTTCAGGAGGAGTCAGCTATGAACAGAGCTGTTGTTTATTATTCATTATCAGGAAATACAAAGGAAGCTGCAAAGGTTATTGCAAGAAAGCTGGGAGCAAAAATCTTTGAGATAGATTTAGTTAAGCCATTACCCAAGAATACAGTGAGGCAGATGCTTGTTGGAGGAATGCAGTCAACATTTGGAAGAAGACCTAAGATAAAAGGTGTTCCGGATAACATAGATTATTATGACGAAATTATATTGGGTATGCCAGTATGGGCAGGTATGCCTGCGTCTCCGGTCAACACATTTATAAAGAATTACGGCGTGGCAGATAAAATTGACGCTGTGTTTACATTCAGCGGTGGCGGGGACAATGACAGATGTCTTGCACAGTTGTCAAAAAGTCTTAAAAATATAAAAAGTCAGGTTGCGTTAGCAGACCGCAATAGTAATGCTGCAAAGGATAATCAGGAGAAGCTTGAAAAGTTTGTTATGAGTATCAAGTAGAAATGTATGCTATAATGGACACATTGATAAAGTTGATTACAATATAACTGGAGGATACAAGCATGGACGATAATGTAAAGAAAAGAAACGAAGTACTGGCACAGACTGTAATTAATGGCTTACAGTCGCGAAATATGTCAGGATATTATGCAGAGGATAAAGAAGCAGCTTTAAAGCAGGCTCTGGAGTTAATTGATGAGGAAAGCACAATTGCTATGGGCGGCTGTCACAGTGCACAGGAGATTGGACTTGTGGAGGCTTTGAAGGAGGGCAATTACAATTATATAGACCGTTCAAAGATGACTCCAAGAGAGGGACTTCTGGCTTCATATGACGCTGATGTGTTCTTATCAAGTGCAAATGCGATGACAAGTGATGGAATACTTGTCAATATTGATGGCAATTCTAACCGTGTTTCATGCATAGCGCAGGGACCAAAGAAGGTAATCTTCATAGTTGGAATGAATAAAGTCTGTTCAGACCTCGATTCGGCAATGAAGCGTGCAAGAAATATAGCTGCACCAACTAATGCACAGAATTTTGATGTCAAGACACCCTGCAAGACAACCGGAAAATGCTTTGACTGCAAATCACCAGACACATTATGCTGCCAGTTCCTGATTACAAGATATTCACGCCATGTCGGAAGAATACATGTAATACTTGTAAATGACACACTTGGCTATTAAAAGGAGACACTATGATTAACAGACTTCATATGGCAATGATTGAATTATATAAAGGAGACGCTAAGAGAATACAGCATTTTTGCAAGGTTCACAGCTACGCCAGGTTGATTGCACAGATGGAAAATGTTGATGACCAAAGTCTTTTTATAATTGAAACAGCGGCGCTTACACATGATATCGGGATTCATATATGTGAAGAAAAATATGGTGAGTGTGGTGGTAAGCTGCAGGAAAAAGAAGGTCCTGCTATTGCCGCAGAACTTCTTGAAAGGCTTGGCTTTGACAGTGAAGTATCAGAAAGAGTGCAGTATCTGATAGGACATCACCATACTTATAACAAAATAGACGGGATAGATTATCAGATACTTGTTGAGGCAGATTTCTTGGTTAACATATGCGATGATAATCTTACAAAGGATGCAGCATTGAAAGCATATAATAACATTTTTAAGACGGAAAGCGGTAAAAAGATATGCCGGGAGATGTTTGGTTTGTAGATAATGAGAATTAATGTTACAATTAACAAAAATGTGCGTGGGAAGTGGAGTTTATGAGCGATAATAAAAATGTTAATAATAAGGAAAAAGGCTTTGTTGTCGGCGGATATACTTTTAAGACGAAGCAGGAAGCGCAGGAAGCAAAAGATGAGATGAATGCTATTAAGTATCTGTCTGGAAAGACGGACAGTAAAGATCCGAAACAGGTGTATGTGTTGTATAATAAGATAATTGACAGACAGTTATTTTATACATCCATTGGGCTTAATTATCTCAAGAATTTACAGCAGTTTCTGTATAATTCACCAGATATTCCAGATGATAAGATTAAGCCGATTCCGGTAAAGAGTGAAACACAGATTGCAATTGACAGAAGACGTGAAAGAAATGAGCATAGAAGTGAGCTGCATACTCTCTCAATTCAGGTGGCAAAGTACAAGAATAATTATATGAGAATTATGATTGTAAATGTGTTTCTTGTTATTGCGTTAATTGCAATGTTTTTTATCCTTAAGACAGGTTCTAATTCTAATGTCATTAATTATGAAGTGAATGTACAGAATAAGTATTCTTCATGGCAGACAGAGCTTGAATCTAAGGAAGCCAAGTTAAAGGAAAAAGAGAAAGAGCTTAATTCAAGGGAAGCGGAGCTTGAATCAAAGCAGTCTTTAAAATCATCATCACAGCAGTCAACAAAGTAGTCATAATATAAATATATGAACAGAGTACACATTTTAAACATATTTATCAGATAGTATATAGATAATTAATTCATCGTGAAAGTGAGGACTACATATGGATAAGATGAAGATTTTAGTAGTAGATGATGAAAGCAGAATGAGAAAGCTTGTAAGTGATTTTCTGACAAGAAAAGGCTATGCTGTTATAGAGGCGGCTGATGGTGTAGAAGCTGTAGATACATTTATGGAGAACAAAGATATTGCACTTATAATTCTTGATGTTATGATGCCAAGAATGGATGGCTGGGAAGTGTGCAGGCAGATAAGAAAGGATTCTAAAGTTCCTATTATAATGCTTACAGCAAAGGGTGAGGAGATGGATGAACTACAAGGTTTTGAATGTGGAGCTGACGAATATATAGCCAAGCCATTTTCACCTAAGATACTTACAGCCAGAGTTGATGCAATTATAAGACGAGCATATGGTGTTGACAGCAACGAGATAATTGAGATTGGCGGAATTACTATAGATAAAGCGGCACATATTGTTAAGATTGATGGTGAAGAGATAGAGTTAAGCTATAAGGAGTTTGAACTGCTTACTTATTTTGTTGAGAATAAAGGGCTTGCGTTGTCAAGAGAGAAGATTCTTAACAATGTATGGAATTATGATTACTATGGTGATGCAAGAACTATAGATACCCATGTTAAGAAATTAAGAAAGAAGATGGGGGAGAAGGGCGATTACATCAAGACAATCTGGGGTATGGGCTACAAGTTCATTGTTGACTGATTCTGCGTATAAGGAAGGCAATTAAAGATGAAGATACATTCAATTAAGTTTAAGATTACACTTCTTCTGGTAGTTACTGTTACATGTCTTGTGGCAATGCTTATTGGGTTTAACAGCATTTTTTCAGAGAAAGTGTATATGAACCGTAAGCAGAAGAGCATGATTAATTCTTATGAGAATGTCAATGAAATCATGCAGAAATATACTGATTTACAGATAGATAAAGATACTATGTGTGCTGATATGGAGAATATATCTACAGCAAAGGGAATATCTGTGCTTGTAGTTGACAGTAGCTGGTGTACCATATATGTAAGTACTCAGGGAGATGATTCAATGATGGAACGTCTTCGTATGAGTATATTTAATGGAGATATTTTTAAGAATAATGGCTCACAGGATAAAGCACTGGAACCTAAGGATCAGGAAGATGATTCAGATAACCCGGCAGACAAGGATGATAAGAAGGAGCATAGAAAGCGTCTGGAAGATATTATTGATATGTCAGGTACATCACTTGTTGAGAACAGGACAATCATAAGTTCCAATGATAATTACACGTTACAGAAGGTGTATGACGAAAGACTTGGCGACTATTATCTTGAAATATGGGGTACACTTGACAATGGATATTCAATTATATTAAGAACTCCTATCCAGGGAATAAAAGATAATGTAAATATATCGACAACTCTTATTAAGTATGTTGGAGGAGCAATTCTTGCTGTTGGTATAATTGCAGCATTTGTAGTATCAACATATATTACCAGACCGATTAAGCAGCTTTCTAATATTGCTGAGAAGATGTCAGAGATGGATTTCAATGCAAGATATGAGGGAAGTGATAAGGGAGAGATTGGTCTGCTTGGAAAGAGCATGAACAATATGTCTGAGAAGCTTGAACAGAATATTGCAGAGCTTAAGAAGGCTAACCTTGAACTTAAGAAAGATATTGATAAAAAAGAAAAGCTCGAGATAATGAGAACAGATTTTCTTTCAAATGTATCTCATGAGTTAAAGACTCCTATTGCACTTATACAAGGATATGCAGAGGGTCTTAAGGAAGGCATAACAGATGATCCTGAAAGCATGGAATTTTACTGTGATGTTATTATGGACGAGGCAAACAAGATGAATACAATGGTTAAGAGACTTCTTACACTTAATCAGATTGAATTCGGAAATGATGAGCCTGAGATGGAGAGATTTGATATTAATGAGCTTATTGCTTCTGTAGCAGATGCCAATGCAATAAGAGCGGGACAGAAGAATATGAGTATAGTATTTGATAACCGTAATGAGCATAATTTTGTGTGGGCTGATGAATACAAGACAGAGGAAGTGCTTACTAATTATATATCTAATGCACTTAATCACTGTGATGGAAAGCGTGCAATTGAGGTGAGAACTGAAAAATCAGAGAATGGAGGAACTATTACCGTTACTGTATATAATAGTGGAAAGAATATTGCTGATGAAGATCTTGAAAGAATATGGGAGAAGTTCTACAAGACTGATAAAGCGAGAACAAGAGAATATGGAGGTAATGGAATAGGACTGTCTATTGTAAAGGCTATTATGGATTCAATGGGGCAGGAATATGGTGTCAGAAATGTATTTGATGGTGTAGAATTCTGGTTTAATCTTGATTGTAAATCATAATATGATATAATTGTTATCAGTGTATGAGAATAATTTGTATATTCATCATGAACGGTGATAATAATTATAAAGGGAAATTGAGGAAATATATATGAAAAAAGTTATAACAGGTCTGCTTGTGCTTTTGTGTATATCTGCACTCACAGGTTGTGGCAAAGATGATGTAACATTAACCAATGAAGATAATGATCTGGTTGCTGAGTATATAGCAGGAACGCTTCTTAAGTATTCATATGATAATGAATGGAAATATCAGAAGCTTAATTCAGCACAGAATGGTGGAGGTACAATAAGTTCGTCTGGTATACAGAAACCATCACAGACACAGTCTGCAATTACAGGACATAATAATACAATACAGACTACTAAGGCGTCAGGTAATTCAGCGAACACATCAGCAGATTTATTAACAGGGCTGCCAACTGCACTTGGATTTAATGGTGTGACACTTACATATAAGGATTATACTGTGGGAAATCAGTATCCGGCAGATAATTATGTGGTTTCAGTGCCGTCACAGACAGGCTGTAAGGTTGTTGCTGTTGAGATGACACTTACTAATACAAGTGGTTCAACAGTTAATCTTACATCATCAGGTGGTGTTGTATTAAAGCTCACAGCCGGCTCAACAGCTGTAAGCAATTATGCTTCAATGCTTAAGAATGATATTACAACACTTAAGAATGTTTCACTGGCGGCAGGAGAGAGTAAAGAAGTAGTTGTATTATTTCAGGTAAAAGAAAGCGATGCCAATTCATTAGCCGGTTTGGTTATGTCGGCAACATCATCAGGAACATCGCTTGGTTCATTAACAATCAATTAAGAATGCATAACATTTTCAATGTTGTAAAAGGCAGCTTGTGCTTCATCTAACTGATGAACATAGGCTGCTCTTTTTTCAGGCTTATATCCATCGCCATGTCCATTATATTCAGCATAATATACAGTTTCATGTGATTCAGGCTTATTCCAGTCAGTGAAGCCCTCATCAATAATCTGGTCGGAATATTCACAGTTAAGAAGAACAACCTTAGCATGAATTCTCCAAGGTCTGCTTAAAGCAACGCTTTTAGGCGGACAGTTTCCTGTAAATGTGCAATTATCAAATACATAACCGAAAGCCTGACCTTCATATGTTGAAGGTGCAGTATAATAAGAGTTGATGGGTTCATTCCGGTTTAATGCAAAAAGTGTGCAGTTTTTAAAATAAGCTGTGGCACTTCCGAAAATAAAATCAATTTCACCACATATAAAGCAGTCTTCATATAACTGGTGAACGAGCTTTCTTTCACCGTCTATTGTTGGACCTGTAAAACCACCTGGTTGTTTTTCTTTAAGAGGCAGCGGACCGGTAAATAAAGTGTCCTGATGACCGAGAATTTTACAGTGCTTAAATGTGATGTTGTCACCTTCAGCGTATACAGCTATTGCCTGGCCGACATTATCACCAAATCCGGCGCTGTTTTCGAATGTTATATTGCTTGCAGAGAAATTATTGGCATATACAAGAAATGTATAGGAACGGAAAGTTCCGCGCTTAGAGCCGTCAGGCATAATCATTCTTGCATAGAAACCCTCAGTAATAATAGTTTCATCTGTATCTTCACCAATTAAGGTAATATTATTTTTTCGGATTTCAATACGTTCTTTATATATTCCTTTTTTGATAAATATAGTTTCGTTGTTATTATCAGAAACAGAATCAACTGCTTTCTGTATTGAATCAAAATCACCAGAATTGTCTTTAGCTACCGTAATCATAAAAATACATACCTCCTATTTTTTGCTATTATAGCACACTGGACATTAATAAATAAAGCGAGTATAATTCCATTCGTTAAAAAAATTGTAGGAAATAGAGATTATGATAAGAATAGTAGAAGATATGAGAGATGTTAATATATATCTTTCATTAAGAAAACAAGTCGGCTGGATTAAGTTAGATGAAAATCAGGCTCAGAGAGCATTGAATAACAGCGTGAAAGTATTTACAGTATATGATGATGACAAGCCTATAGGAATGGGCAGAGTGGTTGGAGATATGTCTGTAATAAGCTATATCCAGGATTTAATAATAATACCGGAATATCAGAGTAAGCACATAGGAAGCATGCTTATAGAACATATAATAGCTTATGTCAAAGGAATTACTCAGGAAGGCACAAGAATGATGCTTTGTCTGATGTGTGCCAAGGGTAGAGAGATATTCTATGAAAAGCATGGATTTATCGCAAGACCGACACCAGAACTGGGACCGGGAATGATACAGTATATATTACAATAGCATTGTAAAATGTAATGTTAACCTAATGTCAACCAAAATTAATAACGGGTTGACAATTACTTTTCAAGTGTGTACAATAACAAATGTTGTATTACTACATTTGAAAAGAGGACTTTAATTATGAAAAGCAAAAAGGTTACTATTTATCAGCTGACATTTATGGCTATGATGGCAGCAGTTACATGTATTCTTGGACCACTTTCAGTTCCAATTGGTCAGATTCCAATATCTCTTACTAATCTTGTGATTTATTTCACAGTATTTGTACTGGGCATATGGGCAGGAACAGGAAGCTATGGAATATATCTGCTGCTTGGTGCTGTAGGACTTCCTGTATTTTCAGGATTTGCTGGTGGATTAGGAAAGCTTCTTGGACCAACAGGAGGATATCTTATAGGTTTCATATTCATGGCACTTATTGGAGGAGCTGTGATTGAGCTTTCACACAGAAATATTTTTCTTACAATGCTTGGATGGGTAGTTGGAACTGCTGTTGCATATGCATTTGGTACGGTATGGTTTGTATACCTTATGAAATGTTCAGTCACATATGCACTTACAGTATGTGTATATCCATTTATCGGATTTGATATTGTTAAGATAGTTATTGCAACACTTCTTGGAAAGACAGTAAGATATGCAATAACCAAAGCTGGTCTTATACAGAAAGCAGCATAATAAGTAAAAGAAAAAGGTGTCTCCGGATTAACGGAGACACCTTTTTAAGTACAATGCAGAATTAATTATCTGAGAGTCTTAACATATTCAGCAATCTTCTCATCCTTGCAGTTAGCAAAGAAAAGCTCTTCAAATTTCTCACCTGCAACAGCACCCTTAACGAGATCCTGATCAAGCTCCTTAAGAACTTCTACGAGATCCTGCTTAAGAGTAACAGCTCTTACGCCATCAAGAATCTTCTTGTTTCTCTGTTCAGGAACAACTCTTTCTTTAGGATATCCGCCACCTGGTTCACCCTCGAAAAGCTTTTCAAAGATGTATGTGAGGTTAAGTTCTGCACCCCATCCGAAGCCCTTTGCAAATGGAAGAGCAATAGCGTTACCGTCGTTAATCTGCATGAACATATAAGCGTCTGAAGGATCAACAACATGTCCACAGAGAACTCCAGGGAAAGAGTTAAGTGCTAACATAGCACCTTCACCAGTACCGCAGCCTGTTACCACAAAGTCAGCAGCACCGCTGTTTAAAAGAATAGCAGCAAGGATACCGTTCTGTACGTATGTAAGCTGTGCTTTATCATCAGCTGAGTACATACCATAATTATCAACTGTATGTCCCTTGCTTTCTGCAACCTTCTTAAGTGATGCATAAATCATCTCGTTCTTTGCAGCCTGGCTGTTTTCATTAATTAATGCGATTCTCATTATGAAATCTCCTCTTTTCTTATATTCTATATAAACTATAAGCTGTGGGTCTGCTTTTGTCAAATGTGTATACTGAAATAATACATTTACCAAATGCGTACTTATGTGTTATATTATACAGAACGAATTAAGTTGAAAGAGGTTAGATAATATGGCTGAAAATAAAGATTCCCAGGCAGCATTTATGGAGGCTGTTGGAAGCATTAAAGAATATGCCAAGGTTAATGGCAATATTGTTACAAGAGAGGATGTACACAGCTTTTTTAAAGATATGGCATTAGATGATGCCAAGTTCCAGATGATTTCAGGATATCTGATGGCTAATGGAATTAAGATACAGGGTGAAGACAGCGTAGATAATGAATTCCTAAAGCTGATGGAAAGTGCCTCAGATGATAATATTGATGAGTCAGGACAACATATTTCTAAGGAAGAACAGGAAGATAAGAAGGTTGCGGATGATATTGTAAGTCATCTTGATTATGAAGAGGATGAGAAGTATCTGAAAATATATCTTCAGGATATATCAGGAATACAGCCTATGACAGATGTTACAAGATCATATCTTCTTATGAACATAGTTGAGGATAATGATAAAGAATCACTAAAACTGCTTACAGAAAGTTATCTTGAAAAGATTGCGTCATGGATAGAACCATTCAGAGGAAAGGGAGTTCTTGCATGTGACCTTGTACAGGAGGCCAATCTGGCTATGACAGCATATATAGGACAGCAGGAATGGCTTAATAATTATGAGTGGAAGGATAAGATTAAAGAAGGTGGACAGGAAGACCTTCTTAATGTGCTTAAAGGAATTGACGAAGCAGTTAAGGAGCTTATTGAAGGCAGTCTTAATATGCTTATAGATGAACAGACGGATGTTAATATGGTTTCGGGAAAAATTCTCAATAAAGTCAATCTTGTAAATGACTGGGGAACAAGACTTAAAGAAGAATTAGGAAGAAAACCTACGGTGGAAGAAGTAGCAAAGAACATGGGAGTTGCAGAAAATGTGGTACTTGAGGCTATCAGGCTTTCAAGTGAAACAATTGAAGATATCAAGTACGAAAAGACGGTTCCTAAAGAATAACTGATTAATAAAATTAATATATACACGATTTCGAGAAAAATTTAACAATTTTTTATTGATTTTAATTAGGGCATGGTATAGAATTAAAAAGAATTTTGTAATAATTTACAAGAAATTATAAGAAAAGAGGTTTATGTAAGATGGCAAAAATCGATTTAAGCAAGTATGGCATCACAGGTGCTACAGAGATCGTCTACAATCCTTCTTATGAATTATTATTCGAGGAAGAGACTAAGTCTACTAACGAAGGTTATGAAGTTGGTAAGGAAAGCGAACTTGGAGCTGTTGATGTTATGACAGGTATCTATACAGGTCGTTCTCCTAAAGACAAGTACATTGTTGTTGATGAGAACTCTAAGGACACTGTATGGTGGACATCAGATGAGTATAAGAACGATAACCACCCAATGTCAGAAGATGTATGGGCTAAGGTTAAGGACATCGCTAAGGCAGAGCTTTCTAATAAGAAACTTTTCGTAGTTGATGCATTTTGTGGAGCTAACAAGGACACAAGAATGGCAGTTCGTTTCATCGTTGAAGTTGCTTGGCAGGCACATTTTGTAACTAATATGTTCATTAAGCCAACAGCAGAAGAACTTGAGAACTTCGAGCCAGATTTCGTTGTATATAATGCTTCTAAGGCTAAGGTTGAGAACTATGCAGAATTAGGTCTTAACTCAGAGACATGTGTTGCATTCAACATTACAAGCCATGAGCAGGTAATCATTAATACATGGTATGGTGGAGAGATGAAGAAGGGTATGTTCTCTATGATGAACTACTACCTTCCATTAAAGGGTATTGCTTCAATGCACTGCTCAGCTAACACAGATAAGAACGGAGAGAATACAGCAATCTTCTTTGGTCTTTCAGGAACAGGTAAGACAACACTTTCAACAGATCCTAAGAGACTCCTTATCGGTGATGATGAGCATGGTTGGGATGACAATGGCGTATTCAACTTCGAAGGTGGATGCTACGCTAAGGTTATCAACCTTGATAAGGACTCAGAGCCAGATATCTACAATGCAATTAAGAGAAACGCTCTTCTTGAGAACGTTACACTTGATGAGAATGGAAAGATTGATTTCGCAGATAAGAGCGTAACAGAGAATACTCGTGTATCTTACCCAATCAATCACATTGAGAATATAGTAAGACCAATTTCTTCAGCTCCAGCAGCTAAGAATGTAATCTTCCTTTCAGCAGATGCTTTCGGAGTACTTCCTCCAGTATCTATTCTTACACCAGAGCAGACACAGTACTACTTCCTTTCAGGATTTACTGCAAAGCTTGCAGGAACAGAGCGTGGAATTACTGAGCCAACACCTACATTCTCAGCTTGCTTCGGACAGGCATTCCTTGAGCTTCATCCTACAAAGTATGCAGCAGAGCTTGTTAAGAAGATGGAAAAGAGTGGAGCTAAGGCTTACTTAGTTAACACAGGATGGAATGGAACAGGTAAGAGAATCTCTATTAAGGATACTCGTGGTATCATTGATGCTATCCTTTCAGGTGCTATTAATACAGCTCCAACAAAGAAGATTCCTATGTTCAACTTTGAAGTTCCTACAGAGCTTCCAGGAGTAGATCCAGCAATCCTTGATCCAAGAGATACATATGCTGATGCTTCTGAGTGGGAGACTAAGGCTAAGGATCTTGCTGCAAGATTCAATAAGAACTTTGTTAAGTACACAGGTAACGAAGCTGGTAAGGCTTTAGTTGCTGCTGGTCCACAGCTTTAATTTTCAATCATTACTGAGTTTGAACTTTGATTATATACCTGCGTCTGAATTGTATTCTTTCGCAGGTATATTTGAATTTTTTTGACATATAATATTGTGTAATCAGTAAAGAAGATGTATAATCAATACATCGGTACAGATTACGTATCAATTGAATATTTCCTGGGACGTTCGCAAAACCACATTATTTTGATCCTACATTTCATCGACGGGATTCCTATATCTCCATTCCAATGTCAAGCCTCCTTAGTCAGTGGAAGGCAGCGGTCTGGATGCGGTTGCCCACCTAGCTTCGCTAGGAGTCGAAAGCGTGGGGAGCGGCGTTTTGGGATATTATTAACAGGCTGTCATGTATGTGACAGCCTGTTTTTTGCGCGAAAAGTGATGAGCATACCTAGTTCTAAAACGCACATTTTCAACATATACTATCAAGAGCTTGTCTGAACAGGGACACTTAATTTAGTATGGAGAATAGTATATGAAACAGAGAACAAAAATAATATTCTTAGTCTATTCTGCACTGGTGATTTTTATGTCATCAGCATGTATATATATGTCACATATGATTAAATCAAGATATCAGGACACATCGTCAGAAATCAATATTTATAAAAATGTATATGTAACTAATATAGAAGACAACACGATAACTGCTAATATGTATGGTAATATAAAGAAATTCAATAGTGGAAAGATAGCAGAAGATGTAACCGGGTGTTTATGTGATATTACCGTTGAGAATGGAAAGATTGTTGGAGTTAATACCAAGACGGATGTTGTAAGTGGAAAGGTGCTGTCAGTTTCACAAGACAGCGTTGAAATTGAAGGTTATGGTTCTGTTAAGCTGGATGAGGACTTTATTATGTATGAAAAAGAAAACTCATTGATAAGTAATTACAGCAGTATAATTGTCGGTTATGCATTACAGGATTTTATTGTGGCGGATGGAGAAGTCTGTGGTGCTATTAAGAATAAACCTTTGCAGGCTGACAATATAAGAGTAATTATCAAGACAAGCGGATTCAGAGATATATTTTTTAATGAAGCAGTTTTTTGTGCTGATTCAGGAATGATAGTTGAGACTGGTGAAGAATCTTATGAGACGGCACCCGGGGAGACAGTTGTGTTTAATCCGGATACAGAAGACTTTAATGAGGGCAGAATAAAACTAATTCCTAAATCAGGTGAGATACAGTTCCAGTCAGTAAACAGAGGCATAGGAACACCTTCATATGGCGGAACTATTGAAGTTTCACTGTATGATGAGGGAATTGTTGTTGTAAATGAAGTGGGGATAGAAGATTATCTTAAAAAAGTTGTTCCTAGCGAGATGCCGTCAGGGTTTAATCTTGAAGCACTGAAATGTCAGGCTGTATGTGCAAGAAGCTATGCTTATACGGAACTTTCTAATAACTATTATAGTGCTTATGGAGCACATATTGATGACTCAATACAGTTTCAGGTATATAATAACTCACAGCGGGCAGAATCAACAGATACTGCAGTAGATGAGACAGCGGGACAGGTGCTATCATATAACGGAGAAGTTGTTAAGACATATTACTATTCAACCTCATGTGGAAGCACAACAGACGTTACACTTTGGGGCAATACAACAGAAAACTATCCGTATTTTGTTGCGGAGTGTGTGGGTGGAGTGGACAGAGGACTTACACTGACAGTAGAATCGGAGTTCAATACATTTATAAAAGGTGAAAATGAGGCTGATTATGATTACGACTGCACCTTGTACAGATGGAGCATGGAGGAATCTGTTAAAGAGATAAGTGAAGGATTTGCACGTTCTACAGGGAAGAATGTAGGAAACATAAAAGATATTGAAGTACTTGAGCGTGTTAATGGAGGAGCGGCAGTAAAAGTTAAGGTTACAGGTGATAAAGGCGAGACAGTGATAGACAGTGAATCAGCGATTAGGGCAGCATTTGGCAATGCAAATGTGGATATGAACACTAAGTCAGGAACGACAAGATATGCTAATCTGCCAAGTACATTCTGTGTGTTTGAGAAGGTGACGGAGGGAAAGAAGCTTACAGGATTTAAGATAACAGGAGGTGGCTACGGACATGGAATCGGCATGAGTCAGAATGCTGCCAATAAAATGGCAGAATCCATGACTTACGCGCAGATTCTGGAATTCTTCTACAGAGGGACTACGCTTACTTTGATTTCTTCCCAAGATAATGTTTGAATATTTTTTCATCATTGATGAAGTAGTTAATCTCTGCACCTATGAATATTATAATCATACAGGCATACATCCATATAAGTGCTATGATAATAGTAGCAAGACTACCGTACATGTATGAAAAGTTCGGTGAGTGGCCAACATAAAGAGAATATAGAGCTGTAAAAAGATACCATCCCAAAGCAGAAAAGAAAGCTCCAGGAATCTCTTTATAGAACTTTTTTCCTCTTCTTGATACAAGTGAGAATGCTATAGTAAAGAAGAGTGTGAATATACTTGGAAAGAGAAAATGTTTACTGTTAAATATTCCTCTGAATACCACGACTACATTAGTAAGCTGTGGTATATATTTCATAGTGAAGTTCATAATATTGTTACCAAATACCATAAGTATAAGGCTGGCAATAATAAGCATCATAAATATAAGGGCATAGATACTTGCTCTTATTCTCTGGAAAAGCCAGTTCTTCTGGTTACCTTTTCTATATATCTGTTTTAATCCACGGACTATAGCCATGAATCCTTTACCGGCAGCCCATATGATAGCAATTGCGGTAATGAGTGTTAATGCCGTTGTTGAATTGTCATATATATCAGTGAGCATTACCTGGACAATAGGCTGCAGTTGAGTTGGAAGAACGCCATATATGATTTTCAAAATGTCTGCTTTGGAAACCGGCAGAAATTTTATAAGGCTTAAAAGACCAATAAAAAACGGGAAAAAACTCAGCATGAGATAGTAACATGCTGAGGATGCGTAGTCACCGATGCGGTCTTCAGATATTTTTGTAACAATTCTTTTGATTAATAATATTAAATTGAGCATTCTTATTCCTTAATCCTTAACTGAATGTTTTCAAGATATTATATGTTATTTTATAGAATTTAGCAATTACTTGCAAACAGCAGTTATTTTATGTAAAATGTGATACGTGTAATTATGCACAGTAAATATAGTGAGGCAGATATGGGAATAAGTGTTAAGCTTCAGGTGTTTGAAGGACCTTTAGATCTTCTTTTACATTTGATAGATAAGAATAAAGTTAATATATATGATATTCCGATTGCAATGATTACGGAACAGTATATGGAATATGTTGAGCAGCTAAAGAAGGAAGACCTTAATGTAGTAAGTGAGTTCCTTGTAATGGCGGCAACTCTTCTTGATATTAAGTCGAGAATGTTACTTCCTAAGGAAGTGGATGAGGAAGGCAATGAGGAAGATCCAAGAGCAGAGCTTGTTGAAAAGCTGTTAGAGTACAAGCTGTATAAGGCTATGGCACAGGAATTAAAGGACAAGCATACAGATGCAGAGAGAACCTATTATAAGAAGCAGAATATTCCGGAGGCGGTTGCTGCATATACACCGCCGGTTGATCTTACAGAGGTTATTGGCGATACAACACTTATGCGTCTTAACAGAATATTTGCTGATGTTTGTAAACGTAAGGAAGATAAGATAGATCCGGTACGAAGCAAGTTTGGAAAGATTGAGAAAGAAGAAGTTACCATGAGTGAAAAGCTTGTGGATATTAAAGCATTTATGATGGAGCATGAAGAGTTTAGTTTCAGGGAGCTTTTGTGGAATAATCCATCAAAGGTTGCTGTTATAGTAACGTTTTTAGTTGTGTTAGAGCTTATTAAGACCGGATTCGTTGAGGTTAAGCAGGAATGCCCGGAGGATGATATATTCATAAGGGTGGTCAGGGATCCTGAGCTTATTGAAGATATAACAGAGGAGTAGAATGATGAGTTTAGAACAGATGGAAGGCATAATTGAGGCTGTGCTTTTTACTATGGGTGATTCTGTGGAAGCAGGTAAGCTTGCAGATGCCATAGAACAGGATGTGGATACAACTGTTAAGATAGTACACAATCTTATGGATAAATATGAATCAGAGAACAGGGGAATAAGAATTATTGAACTTGAGAACAGCTTCCAGCTGTGTACCAAGCAGGAATATTATGATGCACTTATAAGAGTGTGCAGCCAGCCAAGAAGATATACACTGACAGATGCGGCATTAGAGACATTGTCGATAATAGCATATAAGCAGCCTGTAACTAAGATTGAGATAGAGAATATCAGAGGTGTTAATTCAGACAGAGCAGTAAGCAAGCTTGTTGAACTTGGCCTTGTAAAGGAAGTTGGAAGACTTGATGCACCGGGAAGACCAATGCTTTTTGGAACAACAGAGGATTTCTTAAGGTCATTTGGAGTACAGTCGATAGATGAGCTTCCAACAATCAGTGAAGACATGGTTGAACAATATAAGGAAGAGGCAGAGTTAGAGCTTGCAAGCGAAAGCTTTGATGCAGATAATCAGGAAGATTCTGATGGTCAGATAACATTAGGAATATAGAAAGGAAGTTGACATTATGGAAAGAAAGAATGCATGGAAGAAATATTCAGACGAAGATAAGAACAATGTATTCACATTTGCAGATGAATATAAGACTTTTATATCTGAGTGCAAGACAGAAAGAGAATGTGTAAAAAAGGCTGTAGAACTGGCAGAGAAAGCCGGATACAGGGATTTACAGGAGATAATAGCAGCCAATGAAACACTTAAAGCAGGCGATAAGGTATATGCCGTTAATATGAAGAAGGCAATAGTACTTTTTAATATTGGAAGTGAACCGATAAGTACCGGTATGAATATACTTGGGGCACATATTGATTCACCAAGACTTGATATCAAGCAGAATCCTATGTATGAAGATTCAGACCTGGTTCTTCTTGATACACATTATTATGGAGGAATCAAGAAATATCAGTGGGTAGCAATTCCTCTTGCACTTCATGGTGTTGTTGCATTAAAGAATGGCGAATGTGTTGAAGTTGTAATCGGAGAAGACGCTGACGATGCGGTTGTCGGAGTATCAGACCTTCTTATACACCTGGCTGCTAAACAGATGGAAAAGAAAGGAAGCTCGGTGGTTGAGGGCGAGGACCTTGATATCCTTATAGGAAGCATGCCGGCAGCATCAGACAGTGATAATACAGATGAGGATAAGAAAGAAAAGGAAGCAGTTAAGAAGAATATTCTTGCAATTCTTAAAGAAAAATATGGGATTGAAGAGGAAGATTTCTTATCAGCAGAGCTTGAGGCTGTTCCGGCAGGACCTGCAAGAGATTATGGTCTGGACAGAAGCATGATTATGGGATATGGACATGATGACAGAGTGTGTGCTTATCCGTCGCTTATTGCACTTCTTAATACACCACAGGTTAACAGAACAGGTGTGTGCATACTTGTGGATAAAGAGGAGATAGGAAGTGTCGGCGCAACAGGTATGCATTCAAGATTCTTTGAAAATATGGTCGCAGAGGTTATGGACAGATGCGGTGATTATTCAGAGCTTAAATTAAGAAGAGCACTTGCTAATTCTTATATGTTATCATCAGATGTAAGTGCGGCATATGACCCTAATTATGCATCAGTGTTTGAAAAGAAGAATTCAGCATTCTTTGGAAAAGGTATGGTATTTAACAAGTATACAGGTTCAAGAGGAAAGAGTGGTTCTAATGATGCTTCTGCTGAATTCATTGGAAAGTTAAGAAAAGTTATGGATGATGCAGATGTGTATTTCCAGATGGCAGAGCTTGGAAAGGTAGATGCAGGCGGTGGCGGAACAATCGCATATATCTTGGCTAATCTTGATATGAATGTAATCGACAGTGGAATTGCTGTACAGAATATGCATGCACCATACGAGGTAATAAGCAAGGCTGATCTATATGAGACATTAAAGGGATATGAAGCATTTTTACAGATGTAAAATGTTTGTGTTAACGAAAGGACAATAATATGAAGTGGAATAAATATTCAATCCAGACAACTACAGATGCAGTTGATATGATAAGCAGCGCACTTAATGATATAGGAATTGAAGGTATCGAAATTGAGGATAATGTACAGCTTACTAAGGAAGAGGCTAAGTCAATGTTTGTAGATTTCATTCCTGACCTTCCACCTGATGATGGCAGGGCTAAGGTTAATTTCTACATTGACAGTGAAGAAGATGATGGCTCAATGCTTGAAAAGGTTAAGGCAGAACTTGAAGATTTAAGAATGTTTATTGATATTGGTGAGGGTACAATCACAGAATCAGAGACAGAGGATAAGGACTGGATTAATAACTGGAAGCAGTACTGGCATACATTTACAATAGGAGACCTATTCATTAAACCTACATGGGAGCCGGAGACAGAGGAAATGAAGGGACATGCGGTACTTAGCATTGACCCGGGAACAGCTTTTGGAACAGGTTCACATGAGACTACAAGAATGGTTATAAAGCAGCTTCAGAAGTATGTAAAAGATGGTGATGAGGTGCTGGATGTCGGCTGTGGAAGCGGTATACTTTCAGTAGTTGCATTAAAATATGGTGCAAAGCATGCATTTGGTACAGACCTTGACCCTAATGCAATTATTGCATCAGAGGAAAATGCAGAGCAGAACAATATAGATAAGAAGCAGCTTGAGGTTATTGAGGGTAATATCATTGATGATAAAGCTGTAAAAGATGCCTGCGGCTATGAGTGCTACGACATTGTGTGTGCCAACATCCTTGCAGACGTATTAGAGCCGCTTTCAACATGCATACATGAGCATATGAAGCACGGTGCTTACTTTATTACCTCAGGTATTATAGATACTAAGGAAAATGAGGTGGCAGAGGCATTTAAGAAGAATCCTGAGTTAGAGATAGTTGAGATTAACCATGATGGCGAGTGGGTTAATATCACAGCAAGAAGGAAGTAGTGTATGTATCATTTTTTTGCAGAGCATGAGAATATCCATGATTCATATATAGATATAGTTGGAAGTGATGTTAATCACATTAAGAATGTATTAAGATTCAAAGAAGGCGACAAGCTTCTTATAAGCAGTGGAGATAATGTTGATTATGAATGCAGTATCGCTTCTATGTCTGACGAATATATAAGGGCAGATATACTAAGTAAGGACGAGCAGGGGAAAGAGCTGCCTTCAAGAATAATCCTGTTTCAGGGGCTGCCTAAGGCTGATAAAATGGAGCTTATAATACAGAAGGCTGTAGAACTTGGAGCATACAGTGTTGTTCCTGTAGCAATGAAAAGAAGCGTTGTAAAACTGGATGCGAAGAAAGCTAAGGCTAAGGTTGAACGCTGGAATGGCATTGCATTAAGTGCAGCCAAGCAAAGCAAGAGAAGTATCCAGCCTGAAGTGACAGAAGTTATGACATTTAAGCAGGCACTTGGGTATGCAGGAAAGTTAGATAAACTATTACTGCCATATGAGTGTGCAGAAGGCATGGAAAAGACCAGAAAAGTGATTGAAGAAATCGGACATGGAGAATCGGTTGGCATATTCATAGGACCTGAGGGCGGATTCGACAGGTCAGAGCTTGACGAAGCTGTAAATGCAGGCTGTGAGATAATTACACTTGGTAAGAGAATATTAAGAACTGAGACAGCGGGAATGATGCTGTTGTCAGTGCTTATGTATAATATGGAAGAATAAGCGGAAAAGAGGCAATATGGAAGCATATCTTGATAATTCTGCTACAACAAAATGTGCAGCAGAGGTAGTAGAAACAGCAGTAAAGGTTATGTCAGAAGATTATGGTAATCCATCATCAAAGCATATGAAGGGCGTTGATGCAGAGAAATATATCCGTGAAGCTAAAGAGATAATAGCAAAGACTCTTAAGTGTCAGGATAAGGAGATACTCTTTACTTCTGGTGGAACAGAATCTAATAACATGGCAATAATCGGAACAGCAATGGCTAATAAAAGAAAAGGAATGCACTGCATAGTATCATCGGTAGAACATTCTTCAGTTAAAGAACCATTCAATTTCCTTGAAAAAGAAGGCTTCAGAATAACTTATCTTCCGGTTGATAAAGACGGAATAGTTGATATAGAGGCCCTGAAGAATGCACTTGATGATGAGACAATACTTGTTTCAGTAATGTATGTTAATAATGAAATTGGTGCTGTTGAACCGATTGAAGAAATCGGACATATAATTAAAGATTATAATCCTGATATTGTATATCATGTTGATGCGATACAGGCTTATGGCAAATATAAGATATATCCTAAGAAGCTTGGAATTGACCTGCTATCAGTCAGCGGGCATAAGATTCACGGACCTAAGGGAAGCGGATTCTTATTCATTAATGATAAGACAAGAATCAAGCCTATTATATATGGCGGAGGACAGCAGAAGGGCATGCGTTCAGGAACTGAAAATGTTCCGGCTATAGCAGGGCTTGCAACTGCCGTAAAGCTTATATATAATAATGACTTTGAAAGCAAGATAGCACATTTGTATGAGTTAAAGGATTACTTCATAGATGAGCTTGAAAAGCTTCCTGATGTACAGGTGAACAGCAAGAAGGGTACGGATTCGGCACCACAGATTGTAAGTGCAAGCTTTAAGGGAGTAAGGGCAGAAGTGCTTCTTCATTCACTTGAAGATAAAGGAATCTATGTATCATCAGGTTCAGCATGCTCATCTAACAAGCCGGGACTGAGCAATACACTTGTTGCAATCGGACTTGATAAGGAACTGCTTGATTCTACACTTCGGTTCAGCTTCTGCTATGAGACAACAAAGGAAGAACTTGAATACACAATAGAAACACTTAAACAGCTGCTTCCAATGCTTAGGAAGTACACAAGACGATAATTGTGTGAAAATAGATTTTCACACACAAGATTTGTGCTTTGCACAAATCTTGATATGCAAAGGAAAGGCGGAAAACGATGTATAAAGCATTTTTGATAAAGTATGGAGAAATAGGCGTTAAAGGAAAGAACAGATTCATCTTTGAGGATGCCCTTGTAAGACAGATTAAGTTCTCACTTAAAGATGTTGAGGGAGAATTTGATGTAAGAAGAGCAGATGGAAGAATCTATGTTAATGCACTTTCGGACTATGATTATGATGAGGTAATTGAGAGCCTTACAAGAGTATTTGGTATAGTTGGAATCTGTCCTGTAGTTCAGATTGAAGATAACGGTTTTGATGACCTTGCTAATCAGGTTATCAATTATCTTGATAAGGCATATAAGAATAAGAATCTTACATTCAAGGTTAATGCAAGAAGAACAAGAAAGAATTATCCAATGAACTCAATGGAGATTAATATGGAGCTTGGTGGAAGAATTCTTGATGCATTCCCAGAGATGAAGGTTGACGTGCATAAGCCAGAGGTTCTTTTACAGGTTGAGATAAGAGGAGATGTAATCAATATTTACTCTATCGAGGTTCCGGGTCCTGGCGGAATGCCAATCGGAACAGCAGGAAAGGCTATGCTTTTATTATCAGGCGGTATTGACAGCCCTGTTGCAGGATATATGGTTGCCAAAAGAGGTGTACAGATTGAAGCAACATACTTCCATGCTCCTCCATATACAAGTGAAAGAGCAAAGCAGAAAGTAATTGACCTTGCAAAGATTGTATCTAAGTATTCAGGTCCTATTACACTTAATGTTGTTAATTTCACAGATATCCAGATGGCTATATATGAGAAATGTCCACATGATGAGCTTACAATCATTATGAGAAGATATATGATGAAGATTGCTGAAGATTTAGGAAAATCAAGCGGATGTCAGGGACTTGTTACAGGAGAGAGTATCGGACAGGTTGCAAGCCAGACAATGGCAAGTCTTTACTGTACTAACGAAGTGTGTACAATGCCTGTATTCAGACCGGTTATCGGTTTTGACAAGCAGGAGATTATTGATATATCAGAAAAGATTGGCTCATATGAGACATCAATACAGCCATTTGAGGACTGCTGTACAATATTCGTTGCAAAGCACCCTGTAACCAAGCCTAATCTTAATGTTATCAAGCAGCATGAGACTAACCTTGACGGAGTTATTGAGGAGCTTTACAAGACAGCAATTGAGACAACAGAAAAAATCGTAATTGAATAAAATAAAACCGCTTTATCTGCAACAGATAAAGCGGTTTATATGTTCTTACACATCATTACTCAACGATGTATGGCTTTAATACGGCAAGGATTGTATCAATATCATTGTCTGCATGAATGTTCAGGTCAATTGGCTTAGAAAGATCAAGACTGAATATACCCATTATAGACTTGGCATCAATTACATATCTGCCAGAAACAAGATCAAAGTCAACATCGAATTTAGTGATATCGTTGACAAAAGATTTTACTTTGTCGATTGAATTTAATGAAATCTTTACAGTTTTCATTAGAATACCTCCTTAAATGTTTTTCTATAAACTATAATATCTATTTGTTAAACCTATGTCAATAAAGAAATGTAACAAAAATTAACAGGAAATGAGGATTAAATTGAAAAAAGTTGCTATACACAGTCTGGGCTGTAAGGTTAATTCCTATGAGGCAGAATCAATGGAGATAATGCTTAGGGATGAGGGGTATCAGATAGTGCCTTTCAGTGAAGATGTTCAGGCTGATATATATATAATTAATACATGTTCAGTAACTAATATTGCTGACAGAAAATCAAGACAGATGCTGCATAAGGCAAAGAAGATGAATCCGGAGGCGGTTGTTGTTGCTGCTGGCTGTTATGTGCAGGCAGACCCTGACGGAGTTAAAAAGGATGAATGTGTTGATATCATTCTTGGCAATAATATGAAGATAAGTATTGTTGAAGCATTAAATGATTATTTTGGAGGTTCGGATAAAACAAGCTATCTTGTTGATATTAATGACAAGTATCAGGAGTATGAATCGCTTAAGATTAACCAGACAGGGGAACACACAAGAGCGTATATCAAGATTCAGGACGGATGCAACCAGTTCTGTTCTTACTGCATAATACCATATGTAAGAGGCAGGGTAAGAAGCCGTAAGCCTGAAGATATAGTAAATGAGGTTAAAACGCTTGCAGCTACAGGTGTTAAGGAGGTTGTTCTTACAGGAATTCATATATCATCTTATGGAACAGACCTTGAGAATATAAGTCTTATAGAACTTATAGAGGCAATCCATGAGATTGAAGGAATTAAAAGAATACGTTTAGGTTCGCTTGAACCAAGAATAATTACAGAAGAATTTGCAAAAAGGATTGCCGGCTTAGAAAAGATATGTCCACATTTTCACTTATCATTACAGAGTGGATGCGACAAGACATTAAAGGCAATGAACAGAAAATATAATACAGAAGAGTATTATGAGGGCTGCGTAAAGTTAAGGGAAGTGTTTGATAATCCGGCAATAACTACTGATGTAATCGTGGGATTTCCGGGCGAGACAGAGGAAGATTTCCTTGAGACACGCAAGTTCCTTGAGAAAGTACATTTTTACGAAATGCATATATTCAAATATTCAAGAAGAAAGGGAACTGTTGCTGATAAGATGAAGGAGCAGGTAGCAGACACTGTTAAGTCAGAAAGAAGTGCAGTTCTGCTTGCGTTAGAGAAGGCACAGTCACTTGAATACAGAAAGATGTATATCGGAAAAAAGCTCGAAGTTCTTATAGAAGAATTGACAGAAATAGATGGCAGGTCATATTATACAGGATATACAAAGAACTATATAAGAGTGGCAATAGCCGCTGATGAGTTTAAGGATAATCCTGTTAATGACATATATGAATGTATGGCTGATAAGCTTATCTGTGACGGGGTTACTATATTAGCGAGGTATAATTAATGTCAAGAAAGAATACTAAAGGAACAATATTAGCTATAGATATGGGCAATACTAATATAGTTATTGGCTGTGTTGATGATGATAAAGTAATATTTGAGGAAAGGCTGAGTACAGATCTTTCAAAGACAGAGCTGGAGTATGCTATCAGCTTTAAGAATGTTCTTGAAATCTATAATATAAAATCAGAGGATATCAATGGCGCAATTATATCGTCAGTTGTTCCACAGCTTGTTAATGTTATTAAAGCTGCCGTTGAAAAGGTTGTAGATATAGAGCCTCTGGTTGTAGGACCCGGAGTAAAGACGGGGCTTAACATTCTTATGGACCAGCCAAAGCAGGTGGGAAGTGACTTAATAGTTGATGCAGTTGCAGCGACACATGATTATGGCGCACCTGTTATTATAGTTGATATAGGCACAGCAACTACTATAAGCACAGTTGATGAGAATGGCAATTATATAGGTGGTGCAATCCTTCCGGGAGCAGGCGTTTCAATGAATTCACTTTCATCAAGAACGGCGCAGCTTCCAAGAATCAGCTTTGATGCACCTAAAGGACCGGTTGGAAAGAACACGGTTGACTGTATGAAGAGTGGCCTTATATACGGACATGCAGGAAGTATAGATGGAATTATTGACAGAATAATAGATTGCTGCGGATTCGGAAAGAACGGAAAGCCTGCTGCAAAGCTTGTGGCAACAGGGGGGCTTAGTAAGGTTATAATTCCATTCTGCAGAAATAGAATTGAGACTGACCCTGCACTTCTTATAAGAGGTCTGAAATACATTTATGATAAAAATGTCTAGAATAGTGGACGCATAAGCGGGAGGAGATAATATGCTTAAGGGAAAGACAGTTGTTCTTGGAGTAACAGGCAGTATAGCAGCATATAAGATTGCTAATCTTGCTAGTATGCTTGTAAAGAAGCATGCCAATGTGCATGTTATAATGACTGAGAATGCATGCAATTTTATTAATCCGATAACATTTGAGACACTTACAGGAAACAAGTGTTTAGTTGATACATTTGACAGAAACTTCCAGTTTAATGTTGAGCATATCAGCCTTGCAAAGCTGGCTGATATATTCCTTGTAGCACCTGCTTCGGCAGATGTAATAGGAAAGATTGCAAATGGGATAGCAGACGATATGCTGACTACAACAATTATGGCATGCAAATGTCCTAAGCTTATATCACCTGCGATGAACACTAATATGTTCACTAATCCTATAGTACAGGATAATCTTAAGAAATTAGAGCATTATGGATATGAAATTATCCAGCCTGACAGCGGATATCTTGCGTGTGGAGATACAGGTGCGGGAAAGATGCCATCGGAGCAGGTTCTTCTTAATTACATCTTAAGGACAATAGCTAAAGATAAAGATATGACTGGAATTAAGCTTACAGTTACTGCAGGACCTACAAGAGAGAAGTTAGACCCTGTAAGATTCTTGTCTAATAATTCCACTGGAAAAATGGGATATGCAATTGCTAAGATGGCAATGCTTCGTGGAGCGGATGTAACACTTATATCAGGAAAAGTAAGTCTTGAACCGGTGCCATTTGTTAAGATGGTGGATATTGTTTCAGCAGAGGATATGTATAATGCAGTAATTAAGAGTGCTAAAGACGCAGATATCATAATAAAGGCTGCAGCAGTTGCAGATTACAGACCGTCTGAAGTAAGTGATGAAAAGATTAAGAAAAAAGATGGTGATATGTCAATTCCTCTTGAGCGGACTAAAGATATAATCGGCACACTTGGAAGCAGTAAAAGAGATGGATTGTTCCTGTGCGGATTCTCAATGGAAACAGAGCATATGCTTGACAATTCCAAGGTGAAGCTTACAAAGAAGAATCTTGATATGATAGTGGCTAATAATGTCAAGGTGGCGGGAGCCGGATTTGGAACAGATACCAATGTGGTTACTGTTATTACTAAAGACGCAGTCGAGGAGCTTCCTATGATGAGTAAGGAAGAGGTTGCTGACGCACTTCTTGACAGAATAATGAAAGCAAGACAATAATAAAAAAATAAAAACAGGCTGCCGGTTAACTGGCAGCCTGTTTTGCTACATATCTTCGCCAAGTGCCTTGATTCTTCCGTAAGTACTTAAAAGATATAAGCCTGAAAGACCTACAAGTGCGTATATTATACGGTCAACCATAACTGATCTGAATATAAAATGCACAAGATTAAAGTTGAGGAAACCGATAAGTCCCCAGTTAAGCGTTCCTACAATGGCAATTGTAAGAGCAATGTAGTCTATAGGTTTAGAATTCATAAAATGCCTCCTTAAAATAGCGGATTTGGTTTTGAAATTAGTATGGAAAATGTAAGATAAATCATACTGGTAAAATATGGATTTTGTTGAGAAAAAGTGTAAACTTGACGACTTTAAACCTTGTATCATACTGTCTAAAATGCTACAATTACAGTGTTTGTGAATCAGCACAGATAAAGTGCGGAAATAATGAGGTTTATCATGGCGGGAAAGAAAGTAGTCAGATACAGAAGAAAGCCGAAAGCAGCAGCAATTATATTTGGAATAGTGCTGGTATATATTGTGTGCTTTATAGTTATATATGTTTCAAAAGCAAAGGTACAGACATATGAAGTTGAAGTGGGATCATTAATGAATAATGCTTCATTTACAGCGGTTGCCTTAAGACAGGAAGAAGTCTATAATTCTTCATATTCTGGTGATATTAACTATTATCAGCGAGAGGGAACAAGAGTTATGACCGGTGATACAGTGTATACGGTTGATGAGACAGGAAGGGTTTCAGATATACTTGCACAGTATACATCAGGTGATGGCAATGCACTTTCAGATGATAATCTTACGGTTATTAAGAATACACTTACTAATTACAAGACTGAGTATGCAGACAGCGGATTCAGTGCAGTTTATGACCTCAAGTCAGATCTTAATGCAACCGTACTACAGTCTATTAATGAGAATATTATGGCCAATCTTGATTCAATTGTAGCAAGCACAGGAAGTCAGGACCTTTTTAAGACTGCAAAGTCAGATAAACCGGGTATAGTTGTTTATTCGGTTGATGGTTATGAAGGAGTTACCGAGGAAACAATTGGCAGTGTTGACTTTAAGAAAAAATCATATGATAAGCAGAGTCTTAAGTCAGAAAAGCTTATTACAGCCTCAGATCCTGCATATAAGCTTATTACAAGTGAGAACTGGACACTTATGTTTCCAATTACACAGTCAGATATAGATAAGTATTCTCTTTCATCTAAGGATACATTATCAATTAAGTTTACCAAGGATAATATTACAGGCACATTTCCATTCAAGATAGTTAATGATGGTAAGAACTCCTATGGTGAGATAACATTATCAAAATATATGATAAGATATGCTACAGAGAGATTCCTTGATATTGAGATAATTGTGTCAGGAAAGTCAGGAATCAAGGTTCCGGTATCGGCGGTAACCGAGAACGAATTCTATAAGATACCTAAAGAATACCTCATAACTAATGGCGAAAAGGGTGATTATGGATTCCTTGTAGAACAGAGCGATTCAGATGGTAAGCTGAATCAGGTATTTAAGGCTGTTGATATATATAAGTCAAATGATGAGGCTGTGTATATTAAGAAGACAGAACTGGCAGCCGGCACTGGAATAATCAGGATGGATTCAAGTGACAGGTTCGTTGTAGGACCGGTTGAAAAGCTTAGAGGTGTGTATTGTGTTAATACAGGATATACAGTATTTAAGCTTGTAGAAGTAATAGATGGCAATAATGAATACTACATATTAAAACAGTCGCTTAGTCATGGTGTGTCAATATATGACAGAATAATTCTGGATGCAGACAAGTATTCAGAGAATGAGATGATATATTAAATGTTTATGCATATCAGATTAATGACATTCAGGAGGCATTATGTTAAAGGATAATCTTATTGAAGTAGAAGAGCATATTAAGAAAGCATGTGAGAAATCAGGAAGAAATCCAGAAGATGTGTGTCTTGTTGCAGTAAGCAAGACCAAGCCCAAGGATATGCTTATGGAAGTATATGACTGTGGAATAAGACAGTTTGGAGAGAATTATGTTCAGGAGATGGTGGACAAGGCAGATACACTTCCTAAGGATATAACATGGCATATGATAGGACATCTGCAGAGAAACAAGGTAAAATATGTTGTAGGACGAGCTGCATTGATTCATTCAGTTGATTCAGAAAGACTTGCCGTTGCAATAAGTGATGAAGCAGTAAAGAAAGGCCTTATACAGGATATTCTTATTGAAGTTAATGTTGCAGGAGAAGAGAACAAGTTCGGTGTAACATGTGAAGAAGCGGAAGAATTTGTGAAGAAAATAGGAGTGCTTCCGGGAATTAAGATAAGAGGATTTATGACAAGTGCACCATTTGTTGAAAATCCTGAAGATAACAGGAAGTATTTTAGAGAATTAAAGCAATTACTGGTTGACATCAATAACAAAAACATAGATAATGTATACATGAATGTTTTGTCCATGGGGATGACTAACGATTATACTGTTGCTGTAGAAGAAGGGGCAACTCATGTAAGGGTTGGAACAGCGATATTTGGAGCCAGGGACTATTCACATTAATATGTTTTGGGGATACTAAAGAAAGTCAGATTATTAGATATAGGAGAGTGTTTATAATGGGAATGTTAGACGGTTTAACTAATATGTTTAAGATGCATGACGATGATGATTTTGATGACGATTACGAAGATTACGATGATGATTTTGGTGATGACTACGATGATGAGAAACCATCAGAAAGAAAGAATCTTTTTGGAAGGAATACCAAGAAAGATACAGTAGCAGACGAAGATGTTTCATATACAGCAGAGAAGCCAAGATTTGCTTCCAAGTCTAAGGTTGTTCCTATGAAGACACAGTCTCCAAGAGGACTTGAAGTTGTTGTAATAAGACCAGAATCTATGGAAGATGCTAAGGAGATAACTGATACACTTCTTACAGGTAAGGCAGTTGTGCTTAACCTTGAAGGAATCCATGTTGAGATAGCACAGAGAATAATAGATTATTCTGCTGGTTCTACATATGCAATAAGGGGTAACCTTCAGAAGATAACTAATTATATTTTCCTGGTGACTCCACCTAATGTAGATATTTCGGGTGATATTCCTGAGATAGTAACAGGAGGAATTGATCTTTCATCATTTAACAAGAATGAAAACAGATTTTAATTGATCTTCACAGCCACCCACATATAATGGGTGGCTGTTTAAGTATAAGGATAAGGGAGAATGTTATGAAGTGTATTAATGTAAAGTGCGAAGGTAAACCAGCATACGATATTGTGATTGAAAGTGGATTCGGTGGACTTTCAGAAGCCTTTAATAAGCTTGAAATAACAGGGAGAAAGTTATGTATTGTGACAGACAGCAATGTAGGTCCTTTATATGCGGAACAGGTAAAGAATGAGCTTGAAAAAACAGGCAATGCGGTATTTGTGTATACATTTGCAGCAGGAGAAGAGAATAAGACTCTTGACACAGTACAGGATGTATATGAATATCTTATAGAGAATCATTTTGACAGGAATGACTGCCTTGTAGCACTTGGCGGAGGAGTTGTTGGCGACCTTACCGGATTTTCTGCGGCAACATATCTTAGAGGAATTAAATTCATACAGGTTCCTACATCACTTCTTGCACAGGTTGACTCAAGTATTGGCGGCAAGACAGGCGTTGATTTCAGGGCATATAAGAATATGGTTGGAGCATTCCATCAGCCAAAGCTTGTATATATGAATATGTCAGTGCTTAAGTCACTCAGTAAGAGACTTTTTAATTCTGGATTTGGTGAGATTATTAAGCATGGTCTTATTAAAGACAAGGAATATTACAACTGGCTTAAGGACAATGCAGAAAGCATAAAGGCGCTGGATACAGATGCACTTGAGCATATGATATATGTGAGTTGTAACATCAAGAGAGAGGTTGTTGAGAATGATCCTAAGGAAAAGGGAGAAAGAGCACTGCTTAATTTCGGACATACATTAGGACATGCTATAGAGAAAGAGATGAATTTCTCGCTTTATCATGGGGAATGTGTTGTCCTTGGAATGATAGCTGCACTCAATATATGTGTCGAGCTTGGAACTATAACTGCAAAGGAAAGAGATGATGCTCTTAAAACATTTGCATTATATGAATTCCCTGACCATGTCACAGGAATTAAGATTGATGATGTTGTTGCGGTATCCAAGAATGACAAGAAGATGGATGCCGGCAAGGTTAAGTTCATTCTTCTTAAGTCAGTCGGAGATGCTTATATTGACAGAGATATAACTGATGACCAGATGAGAAGAGCACTTGAAGGTGTTATAAGATAAATGTTTAATAACGGAGGCTGAAAGTGAATAATAAAAAGAAAATATTCAATTTGTTATTTTATATTATAGGAATTGTTGTTCTGACTGAATTAGACCAGATTACCAAAGCACTTGCAGAAGCGAGGCTTTTGGGAAAACCGGATTTTAAGATAATAGGCGATGCTTTTGTTTTTTCTTATCTTAGAAATTCAGGTGCAGCATGGGGCATGTTAAGCGGTAAGATTAATCTGTTTCTTGTGTTTACAGTTATAGTTATGCTTATAGTAACTTATGTAATTATTAATCTTCCTGCAACAAGAAAGTATACGCCACTTCTTATAACATGTACATTACTTGTATCTGGTGCAGTAGGAAACTTTATTGACAGGGTAAGATTCGGATATGTAAGGGATTTTATATATTTCAAGCTTATTAATTTTCCGGTATTCAATGTGGCAGACTGCTATGTTACTGTTTCAGTTGTGCTGCTTATAATTCTTATTCTTTTTGTCTATAAAGAAGACGATTTCGGATTCTTAAAGTTATCGAAGAAGGGTGATAATAATGAGTGATTCAGTGCAGAATTTAATTGCTGAACCAGAGGATAAGGGAACAAGAATAGATAAATATCTGTCGCAGGAGTTAGAAGATGTGTCAAGGTCACGCATACAGAAGCTGTTAGATGATGGAGATATTACGGTTGATGACAAATGTGTCAAGTCTAACTATAAGCTTAATGGAACGGAACATATCACAATAACAATTCCTGAACTTATTGTGCCACAGATACTTCCGGAAAACATACCTCTGAATATAATATATGAAGATGATGATGTGATACTGATAGATAAACCGAAGGGAATGGTTGTACATCCGGCTGCAGGACATTATACAGGAACAGTTGTCAATGCACTTATGTATCATTGCAGGGATAATCTGTCAGGAATTAATGGCGTTATGCGTCCTGGAATAGTACACAGAATAGATATGAATACCACGGGTGTTATTGTTGCATGTAAGAATGACAAGGCACATAATGATATTGCTGCACAGCTTGCTGTCCATTCAATAACAAGAAAGTATTATTGCATTGTCCATAACCGCTTTAAAGAGGAAGAAGGCACAGTGGATGCACCTATAGGGCGTAATCCAAAGGACCGCAAGATGATGGCGGTTGACAGAAAGAATGGGAAACGTGCTGTCACACATTACCGTGTACTTGAGAATTTTGACAAATACAGTTTTATAGAGTGTCAGTTAGAGACAGGCAGAACTCATCAGATAAGAGTACATATGGCAAGTATAGGGCATCCGATACTTGGAGATGATGTGTATAGTCATGCCAGGAGTGGATATAAACTGCAGGGACAGACACTACATGCAGGTGTTCTTGGATTTATACACCCGTCAACAGGTGAATATATGGAGTTCAAAGCACCATTGCCCGAATATTTTGAGAAGCTGCTTAAGGATTTAAGAAATGGAGGTAGCAATTGAGACGCAGGGAATTTATAGATATGATATTGAACAGTATTTCAGATACATTTGATATATACCATAATTACTGGTTTGAAGGTAGAAAGTTTGTTATATATGCTTACAGCTATAATAAGAAAGACAGGTTTTCTACAACAGATGATGCCAAGTTATGGGACTCAAAATGCTATGAGCATCTGTTTTTCATTAATTGTGATACGCTTGGCATGAAAGAGCTTGATGATTTATATGATTTTGCTGTCAATAAGATTGAACCGCATTTTGTACGAGGTGACGGAAAGCTGCCTGCTAAGAATCATATGTATACACACATATCATTTATAATAATTACAAGAAATCAGGTGCTTCCTGATGTCGAGAAAGCACTTCAATCTAAGAATTTTAGCAAGAATTATATGTTTGGTGCAAGAGGCTTTTCTAATATCAGACTGGCTTGCGTTACACCGAGCAGATACAGTGTGATATCTAATAAGGCTGGAACTAAGATAGCAGAATTTCTTACAGAGATACTCTTGCATATAGACCATTATGAAGAGTAATTAATAATTATTAAAGATTAATTTAATTATGCTTAATATGTAGATTTTACCACAGAAATAATGTATAATATATCTAAAGTATTTCGTATACAATTGAAACCAGGAGGTAGGAACTATGGATGAGAGAACAGTTATTACTATCGGACGAGAATTTGGAAGCGGTGGACATGAGATAGGCATGAAACTGGCAGAGAAGCTGGGGATAAAGTGCTACGACAAGGAACTGCTTGAACTTGCAGCTAAGGAGAGTGGACTTTGTGAAGAACTTTTCGCATCTCAGGACGAGAAGCCTACTAACAGTTTCCTTTATTCTCTTGTAATGGATACATATTCACTGGGATATACTAATTCATATGTGGATATGCCTATTAATCACAAGGTTTTCCTTGCACAGTTTGATGCTATCAAGAAACTTGCAGAGAGAGAATCATGTGTTATTGTAGGAAGATGTGCTGATTATGCATTGGAAGATAATCCATATGCAGTAAGTGTATTTATCAAGGCAAGTCTTGATGAGAGAGTACAGAGAATTAAGAGAATCTATGAACTTAATGATTCTAAGGCAGCAGATCTTATCCAGAAGACGGATAAGAGAAGAGCAAGCTATTACAATTACTACTCAAGCAAGAAATGGGGAGAAGCTAAGAGCTACAATCTCTGTATAGACAGCGGACTTGTAGGAGTAGATGGCGCAATTGATATGATACTTAAGTTTATTGAATTAAAAGAGAAGAACATGGGCAAAGATATTTAATTCACTTTTAATATATACACGGTTGGTAAGTTATGGATTTTAATGGCTATAAGAGAACGAAGAAGTTTGATATTAAGAGATGGTTTAAGGGAACTAATTCAATCGTATACCTTGTTATACTTGTTGTAATGGTTCTGGGACTGCTATTTGTGTTAAGAACTGTTATCAGTATGCATAACAGCAATAAGAATTCTGATAATGTATCACAGGAAGAGACTACTGGTGAAACTGATTCATCAGAGAAGGATACACAGACACAGACAATTGCAAAGAACCAGTCGTATTATATCAGAATAAGCATAGTGAAGCATACGTTGGTTGTTTATCAGCTTGATGATAATAAAGAATTCTCTATTCCTGTTAAGGCTTTTAAAGTGGCTCTAGGACCTAAAGTTGCTCCTGCCAAGACGGCTATATCAGAGAAATCTCTATGGCGTAAGATTACAGATATATATTATGTCAGATACTCTTCAAGACTTGATAATGCTGAGTATCTTAGTACGGCAACTTATTACAGTCAGAGTGATAATAATCTTAATCCAAAGTCATACAATGCTATTGGACAGAATGTATCAGACGGTTCTATTCTTATGACATGTGCCAATGCCAAGTGGATATATGAGAATTGTGGTGCGAAGACAACTGTTGAGATAGTTGAGGATTTTGATATAAGTTCTGATATTAAGGTTGAAGATATAAACAGAATAGCTGATAATGCATATAGAGACCCGACAGATAATGTGAATGGCAGCAGTAATATACAGAATAATAATGTTTCACAATACAATCAGACACAGGCTGAAACAGAAGCTGTCACGAATGATGACAGACCTCAGGAGACTGAGGCACAGACACAGAAGAATGATCCTCGAGAGACACAGACGACAACTGTCAGTCAGCAGGAGACTACTGCCCAGTCATCAGAGGCACAGAAGCCGTATGACAAGACCGTGTCAGAGTAATTTAACAACACATTTATAATAACAATTAATCCCTTTTCGCTTTTTATAAAGCCGAATGTATGCTATAATAGGTACATTCGTGTATTTATGAAAGGAAAAGGGATTATTTTATGTCAAACATTATTATTTTAGCAGCAATTATACTTTACCTGGGAATGGTAGTGTGGATAGGTGTAATCTGTTCTAAGAAGAACAGTGATGTAGGAGACTTCTATCTTGGTGGAAGAAAGTTAGGACCTGTTGTTACTGCAATGAGTGCAGAAGCGTCAGACATGAGCAGTTACCTGCTTATGGGTGTTCCGGGACTGGCATACCTTACAGGTCTTGCTGACGCAACATGGACAGCAATTGGTCTTGCACTTGGTACTTACCTTAACTGGCTTATTGTTGCCAAGAAGATAAGATTATATTCACATGGTTATCAGGCAATAACACTTCCTGATTATTTCTCTAAGAGATTCGGGGATGACAAGCATGTAATTACATTAATATCTGCAGCACTTATTGTAATATTCTTTATACCATACACAGCGTCAGGCTTTGCTGCCTGCGGAAAGCTGTTTAACAGTCTTTTAGGTTTTGATTATCATGCAGCAATGATTGTCAGTGCTGTTGTTATCGTACTTTACTGTACAATGGGTGGATTCCTTGCAGCAAGCACATCAGATCTTGTACAGAGTATTATTATGACATTCGCACTTGCTGTAGTAGTTATATTTGGAATTGTACAGGCAGGAGGAATGGGAGTTGTACTTGATAATGCCAAGGCACTTCCAGGATATCTTGATATGTTCCATACACATATTGCAGAAACTAACAGTTCAGGAGACTATGGATTCTTTAAGATTGTTTCAACACTTGCATGGGGACTCGGATACTTCGGTATGCCACATATCCTTTTAAGATTCATGGCTATTGAAGATGAGAACAAGTTAAAGATTTCAAGAAGAATTGCTACTGTATGGGTATTCATATCACTTATTGTTGCAACTGGAATCGGTGTAATAGGACTTACACTTTCAAAGAATGGTATTATTGATACCCTTACAGGTTCAGAATCAGAGACAATTATTGTTAAGATATCACATTATCTTTCAACATTTAACCCTGTAGCAGCATTTATAGCAGGAATTATCCTTGCAGGTATTCTTGCAGCCACCATGTCAACAGCAGATTCACAGCTTCTTGCAGCTTCATCTGCTATATCACAGAACCTTGCGGTTGAGGTGTTACATATTAATATGTCTAAGAAGACATCAATGCTTGTTGCAAGACTTACAGTTGTTGTTATATCAGTTATATCAATATTCTTTGCACTTGATCCTACAAGCTCAGTATTTAAGATTGTTTCATTTGCATGGGCAGGTTTCGGTGCAGCATTCGGTCCTGTAGTTCTATGCTCACTTTTCTGGAAGAGAGCCAATAAGTACGGAATTGTATCAGGAATGATTGCAGGTGGAGCGATGATATTCATATGGAAATTCGGTATTGCTAAGCTTGGTGGAATATTCGCAGTATATGAGCTTTTACCAGCATTTATATTTGCAACAGTAGTTATTATTGTTGTAAGTCTTGCTACAGGAAAGCCTTCGCAGGAAGTTATGGACAAGTTTGAAGAAGTTAAGAATATGAGCAAATAACTATAGAGAAGGTGCTTTATATATGGGATATACAATCGCAATATGTGATGATGATAAGAATATGGCAGACAAGCTGACAGTTTCATTGAAGAATGAGTTCATGAAAGCAGGCAGGAATGATGTAATCATAGATTACTATGACACAGGCGTGCAGTTACTGGAAACTTTAAAGAATAAAATGTATAAAGCAGTACTCCTGGACATCAACATGGAGCCTATGGATGGATTCTCGGTAGCAGAGGCTATTGGAAAATCAGGATACAGGACTAAGATTATATTCGTTACTTCGCATGAAGATGTTGTATATGATACATTTGATTATACTCCGTTCTATTTTATCAGAAAGTCAAGATATGAGACTTATGTACAGAGAGTCGTTAAGAAGCTAATCGCCATTGATGGTTATGAAAAGACGATTGTTCTTGATGATAAAGATGGAATTATCAATATTAATTCAGGTGATATAACATATGTTCACAGTGAGGACCATTATCTTACAGTACATACGGCTGATGGGAATTCCTATGTAATCAGGAAGAATATGATGGAATTCGGACAGGATATAACAGGTACGGATATAATAAGGGCTCATAAAAAATATATGATTAATTACAGGTATATTTCAAGAATCAACCAGAGTACTAATGAGGTTATTATGATTGATGGTGCAACTCTCAAGCTTGGAAGAAGTTATAAAGATACATTTATGAAGGGATATATGCAGTACAGGCACAACAGACAGACATATGAATGATATATTGTTAAATATTGTTAATATCAGAATGGCAATAATGATATGTATAGGAGTAATACTTGTAAGAGAGATATATAAGGTGCTGAAAGGCTATATTTCAAAAGCAGCATATGCAGTAGCAGCATTGATTGTTATTGTTATAGCAGCGATAGATTATGGGGTTATATATATTGCGGATGCGAAAATTCTGATTCATAGGACAGGAATGTATGAGTTTACGGTAATTATCATATATCTTATATTAATTGCATTTATGAATACATTTAAAACAATCAGAAACGGCAGCTTTACTAAGAGCGACAGGATTAATATAGTTGCATATGTTGTGGTATTATGTGTAAATATGTATCTGTTAATCAGGCTTGGTCTGTCGAATGGCAGACACGACATTATGCTCATTATGAATATTATAGTGTTATGTCTGATACTTGCATATGTATTTTACAGAACTCTTGTCAGGCTTTATCAGGAAAACTACAAGGGACAGGAGGCTGAACATTTGAGAGAGGTAATAGAGTCTGGTGAGGATTATCTTAAAAATGTACAGGCAATGGATAAGCAGGTAAGAACTGTAAGGCATGACATGAATAACCAGCTTCAGATAATATATGGACTGCTTTCACAGGAAAGATATGATGAAGCTAAAGCATTTCTTAAAGAGTATAGCATAAGCCTTGAGAAAACAAAGGAATATATTCACACGGATGATCCGATATTCAATACGGTTATTAATAATAAGATTGAATATGCCAAGAGTGAAGATATAATAATAACGACAGGTCTTCATAAGACATTAAAGCCTATGCATGGCAACGACCTGTACACAATTATGGGAAATGTGTTAGACAACGCAATAGAGGCTGAACTTAAAGAAGAACCGTGTAACAGGGAAATAGAAATCCGTTCTGTATGGAATGGCAATGATATGATTATAACTGTAGAGAATTATATATCGAAGTCAGTATTAAATGATAATAAAGAGCTTCATACAAGTAAGCAGGACAAGAAATCACATGGTCTTGGAACTCAGATTATTAAGAAGCTTGTAAAGAAGAATAATGGAACATGTGATTATCATGAAGAAGGTAATATGTTCTGTTGTGAAATAAGATGGTGATAGAGCCGGAACAGTTGGATTAATCCTTCTGTTCCGGTTTTTATATCTATGAAAATAGTCACCATGGCAGTTCACGACAAATTTGCTGTCGTTCACGACATTGGTGTTGAAATGGGGAAGATAGTGCAATACTATATAATTAGCTGTACAAACAAATGTTAATCAAGGAGGTATTTTAAATGGAAAGAGTAAAAAATACAGTGGCTTTTGTTGCAATGCTTATGATTGTTGCAATGAATATTGCACCATTAGCAGTTAAAGCAGGACAAGTATCATATCCGTGGGGGTTTGGGTTTGACTTTTCTGATGAAGTAGATTATACAGATATAGAAACAAAAAATACATCATCATCGGTTAGAATGACATGCGATATGGCTGATACAGACGGTTCGTATCGAGCAAGCGTTTGTGCTGCAACTTCTTATGACAATATTTATGATGCATCACATGGATATACTTATTATTTTTCAGAAGATACAACACATGATATGCTTAATTGGGTTAATGAAAATGGTTATAATAGAGCTTGCATTAAAGCTATATGTAACTATTGTGATGATGAGTATGGAACAAATTTTACAGGATATTGGAATCCTGATATTTACTAATTAATATTTAATAATGTTTGTACAGTGAAAAGTGAGGTTGTGATTATGAAGATATATAAAACATTACCATGCTTTTTCCTTATGGCTGCGTTGTGCGGATGTACAACGCAGTCCATAGAGGATGCTAAAGCAATAGAAGAGACAAAATCATATGCATACAGATATGAGTATGAAACTGATTCAGCAGGGGAGGCAGTAACTAAGATATACAATGAAAAGCCAACCTATGATGAGAATGAGCAGGTAGAAGAGTATCAACAGGGACCATTGAGCAATAAAACAAGCATGATGAAGTTCATAAAGATGAATGAAACATTTGAATATTATGATTGTGAGTTTACGGTAAAAGAAGCGGTGGCTACACGAAATTATAATTATGCGAAAGAAATTATTGATGATAAATATATAGATGAAGTTATGAAATATTTTAAGAAACAGATTGCGTATGATGTCGATGGTAATTTAAAGGAAGATGACAATCGCACAGTGTGGATTAAGATACATATGAAATATAATGGAAATACTTCAAAAAATGTTAATATGTGTTCAGGTTTTGTTGTTAAGAAAGATGATGGAAAATTATATCCTTTTGGAGTGCAGTTATTTGTAGACAGAGAGGAACGTTTTACGAGCAGCAAAGATAATTCTATAGCATACTGTATGGACATTAATCCAGGAGATGAGTATGATATGTGGATTGGATTTGAAGCTCCTGTTGTGAATAGCTGGACGTATTATCTTGAAGGTTCATTTGGATATATATTCCAGCCTACCGGTTATACTGGATATCTTATAGAACTGGACATAGAAGATAGGGGATAATTATGCATGAATTAAATATTTTATTAAAGATAGAATTTAGAAGAGCATTTAAGAATAAATTGTTTGCCGCAAGTATTGTTATAGGTCTGGCATTGGCAGCAGGTGCATTTATCCAGACTGTTGTACCTCATATAGATGTACTTGGGGGATATGATGGAAGCGTGGCAAGTTATCCTCATTCAGTATTCACTTCATGGATGGGAATCGGAATAGGGTATGATATATGGGCGACTGTTTATTTATATGTATGTATATTACTTGCAGCATTGCCATATTGCTCAACATTTGTAAAAGATAATAACAGTCAGTATATATTGCAGTATTACAGCAGAATATCAAAGAACAGATTACATATTGCAAAGTTCATAACAACTTTCGTAGTTGGAGGATTGATTGTCGTAATTCCATTACTTGTTAACCTGATAGCAACAATGATGTTTGTTCCTGCGTTAAAGCCAATTGAAAATGGTCTTTTTATGGGAAACGGTTCTTCTTTTATGAATGTATTATTTGTGAAACATACGTTCATATATACGTTTATATATATTGTGCAATTCTTTATATATGGAGGAGCATTTTGTGTAATTGCCCTTGCTTCGTCATATATATTTAATAATTCTTTTCTGGTGATGCTTATGCCATTCGTTACATTTTATGGTTTGGGTGTTGTTTCCAATATGTTAAGGAATATGTTTGGAATGGACAGCTTTAATCCGATGAGATTACTGGCTTCTAATATGTTATCTGATAAGCAGCTTGCTGCATATATATTAGAACCAATAATTATAACTGTTATAAGCGGTATCATATTTTTTGTGAAAGGAGCAGATAATGAAGCATTGTAAATTAATAGTTTTATGTATAAGCTCTATTGCAATAGTAATATGTGCGGTGATGATTATAAGAATAAATGTGCTGTATCCTAATGCAGAGGTTATAAGTTATACCAAAGATAATCCGGTTGATATTAATGGTCTGGAAGTTAAGCCAATAGATTACTCGGTATATACATTAGATGAATTTTCGGAGATATCTTCGGAGTATGACAGGTATCTTAAAAGAGAGAATAAAGATAAGAAGCGGGTTGTTGTATTTACATTATCAGTAAGAAATACAACTGATGACATTATTAGTTATAGTCCATCTTTTGTCATGGTAATTGAAGAACTGTGTGCAAGTAATGGTGCATTTCCAATAATTAATAATGACAATCCATCACAGCAGAGTATTAATGTTTTGCCGGGAGAAGAAAGACAGCTGGTATTAAAAAGCATGCTTTCAACATCAATGCTTAAATACGAAAATTTTGATAAGATTGAATCATCAACAATGACGCTTGTATATTCGTTCTATCCATATAGAAGAAAGCTTGTATTTGATAAGAGGTGAATTTATGGGAAACAGAACGTGGAAAAAGCTGTGTTTTGCACTGATATATTTGATACCGGTTATTATATTCATTAGTACGCTTTCTAAAATGTATAAAGTGTTCTGGAATGTGAACGCATGCATGTCAGATTATTATCTTGCCGTATTTGATTGGAAGACGATTTCTTTCATGGGATTATTCGAGATGATATATGTATCTTTTGTATCTATTGTAATTATTAAAAGAAATATGACTTCGAATAGAATTGTTCTTTACCAGTCAATGGGAAAAATGTGGAGAGACTGCATTAAAAGAGGCATATTAATAACTTTGCTTATTCCAGTGGTTAATTGTCTGATTATAATGCTGACAGGGTTAAGAGAAGGGGCAGTTTTTGGATGCAACTGGAATATTACAGGAAGTTTAGCTAAAACATGGATACCTTATCATGAACTGGCATATGAGAATACATTTGCAGTAATAGTCCTCATGTTATTACTGGATATCTTAAGACTTCAGATTGTTTATGTGCTTTTATGTCTGCTTTACTGGATTACAAGATCGGCTGTGTGGAGTTTTATCATAATATATTTTAATGTATTATTTTTAAGTATAGGTAAAACAGGGCTGTTTGACAGATTTGTGATGTATCAGACGGACATGTACATATATGGAATATCTGTATTTAACAATATAGTACTGCCTGTTATTATCTGGGCGGTGTGTGCAGCAGTAAGTTTTCTGACATTCAGGTTTTACAGAAAGGACATGCTTAAGAACTAATGAGATGTTTTATTAATGTATTAAGGCAGACCTGAAAAGGTTCTGGAATATTGCATGGAAATTATACAATACCAATATTGTTTTACTTATGGTTCTGTGTACGCTGAGCTTAATTACTGCATGTATTATAATTCTGCTGGTTTCATATGTGTTTAACTCTGTATTTGGATTTATTATTAATCTATTGTTATTCATATTCAGCATATGTTATATGAAGTGGTTTGGTTTCTATAATTACATGATGATGTACAGAATCCCGCATGTTTATGACAGATGGTATTTTGGAGCGTTATTAATGCTGGGGATAGATGTGGGGATTATGGCTGCTGGAATTATATATTCAAGAAAAAGAGATTTTCTGTAGGAGGAGTAAGTATGTATATTGAATTGAAAAATGTATCTAAGAAAATTAAAGGCATTGATATTCTTGATGATGTCAGCCTTAGAATGGAATCTGGAAAGATATATGGTTTCAGGGGAAAGAATGGAAGCGGTAAGACAATGCTTATGCGCGCGATTGCCGGTCTGATTAAGGTCACGGGAACGGTTGATATTAATGGCAGTATATTAGGAAAAGATGAAATGTTTCCTCCAAGCATAGGAATTCTTATAGAGAATCCGTCATTTATAAGTAATTATACTGGGTTTGAGAATCTAAAGACTCTTGCTTCAATCAGAGAAAGAATTGATGATAACAAGATAAGACAGACACTTACTGAGGTTGGGCTTGAACCGGATGATAAGAGAACATTTAAAAAGTATTCATTAGGTATGAAACAAAGGCTCGGTATAGCGGCTGCGATAATGGAAGATCCGGATATTATTATTCTTGATGAACCGATTAATGCGCTTGATGATTCAGGAACTGAGCAGGTAAGGCAGATTCTTATGAAACATAAGCAAAAAGGGGCACTCATTATTATTGCATGTCATGATGCTGATGAACTGGAATTCCTGTCAGATGAGATTATTGAGATAGCAGAAGGAAAAATACAACCAAAGAAAGATAAGAAAAGCAATAAGCAGTAAAATAAAGTTCCTGCAGTATCCAGTGCTTCTGGCACAATGGAAACTGCAGGAACTTTTTCTTAATCTTCGTCGTTAATATCTTTCTGTGAAACAGCAGCAATAATAGCAACTGCAACATGTTCTGTTGTGAAATAAGATGGTAATAAAACAGAGCCGGAACAGTTGGATTAATCCTTCTGTTCCGGCTTTTACAACTATACTTATAGTCACCATGGTCGTTCACGACAAAGTTGCTGTCGTTCACGACATTGGTGTTGAAATGATAGATTACAGGGATTATGCTTAATGTATGAAGAGCAGAGACATAAGCAATATACTAATGATTAGAATGTATTTTCTGGTTACTGGAGTCCGGATTTATATTAATTAATTATATTGCTTATGTCAGAACAGGAGTAATTATGAAGAGTAATAAGATCACAATTATTTCCAGCTTATTCTTGATGACTGCGTTGTGCGGGTGCACAACGCAGTCTGTTGATAAGGCGAAGGAAATAGAAGAAAGTAATACATATGTGTATAAATATGAATATGAGACAAATACCGAGGGACAGGCAGAGACGCAGTATCATGAAGAAAAGCCGTCATTTGATGATTTTGAAACAGTAACAAAGGGAACTATAGCATCATTGAGAAATAAAAATGGAAGTCTTAAATTAATTAAAATGAACGAAGTATATGAATGGGGAGGAATGGAGTGTTCGATTACAGAAGCACACATGACTACGAATGTAGATTATGCAGATGAAATATTAGATGATGATGTATTAGAGTCATGTAAAGAAGAATTAAAGAGCATATATCAGACAGGAAAAAGCAGAGTAGATAAAAATGAAAAAATTGTATGGGTTAGAGTGCATATTAAGAATACAGGTACAAAAGATAGGGATTTAAATATGACAACAGATGGAGCAGAAGAAATATCAGAGGGTGATTATAAACCAACAGTGACATGTATATTAATAGATAAAGAATTGTGCTTTCAGGGAGAAACTAATCACAGAGATATAGTAAGAATAAAGGCAGACTGTGAGCAGGATTTATGGTATGCATTAAGTATATTTTATTATGATGAACAAACCAAGTACTATATGTATGGTTCATTTGGATATATGTTTGATCCAAGTGATTATTCAGGGATTTTAATAGAATTGAATGACATTCAAGATGAAGGATAACTTTATAAAGGAGGCAGGTAGTTTAGATATGCATGATTTAAGAATTTTATTACGGATTGAATTTAAGAGAGCATTTAAAAGCAAAGCATTTTATATATGTCTCGCAATTGGTATAGCATTAGCTGCTGGTTCTTTTATTAATAAAGCCGTACCGCACATGGATGTATTAAAAGGATTCACTGGAAATGCAGCTTCATATCCGTTTTCAGTATATAATTCATGGATGGGTAATTTTGTTGGATATGAGCCATTTGCAACAGCATATTTATATGTATGCATGCTTTATTCGGCATTGCCTTATTGTGGATTTTTTGTAAGAGACAACAAGAATCAGTACATTTTACAGTATTACAGCCGTATGTCTAAAAATAAAGTGCATGCAGCTAAATTTATAACAACATTTGTTATCGGAGGAATGCTTGTATTTTTACCTGTCTTAATTAATCTGATTGCAACAATGATGTTTATTCCAGCACTGCCGCCAGTCGAAAATGGGTTATTCATTGGAACAGGAAAATCAATAATGTCTAATCTCTTTTGCGACCACACAATGATTTATGTGCTTATATATATAGTGCAGTTCTTTATATATGGCGGTGCTTTTTCAGTTGTTTCACTTGCGGTTTCATTTACATTTAATAATGTTTTTCTCGTTATTGTGTCGCCATTTGTTGCTTATTATGGTGTCGGAGTTATTTCAACACTTAGTAAGAATTATCTTGGCATAACAAGTTTTAATCCTATGGTATATCTTAGTCCTTCATATCTCCTTCCTAACAAGGCACTTATAGGATTCATACTGGAACCGTTAATTATTATTGGAGTGAGTATGTTGATATTCTTTAGGAAAGGAGCAGAAAATGAAGCGTTGTAAAGTAATTGCATTAATAATATGCAGTGTTGTTGTAGTTATATGTACAGCAATGATTATAAGAATTAATATTCAATTTCCTAAAGCGGAAGATAAGAGTTATACGATTGATAATCCTGCAGATATTGACGGAGTTATTGTTAAACCGCTTAGCTATCAGGTATGCACAATAGATGAATATTCACAAATTTCATCAGAATATTCTAAGGTTAAAGATGAAAAGAAAGATAAATGCAGAATAGTTGTGCTTACAATATCAATAGAGAATACAACTGAAGAAGTGGCAGACTATACTCCAAGTTTTATATTCGTATCAGAGGAACTGAATGCATTTAATGGTGCAATACCGATTGGTTCAGGATCAAGACATTGTACATTGCTGCCTCATGAGACAAAAGAGATGAAACTACGGGCTTATATCGGGGCATCACAGTTAGAACAAAATAATCTTGATAAGCTCGATTCTTCGACAATAACATTAGTATATTCTTTTTATCCATATAGAAGAAAGCTTGTTTTCAGCAGATAGAAACGGGGATTAGTATGAAAAGGCTCTTAAAAAATCCATTATTTTATGTGATGTATTTTATTCCGCAATTAATAATGACACATGCTGTTTCAACATTTAATAAGACTTTTTCAAATGGCCAGACATGTTTTGCAGATTATTATTTACATTTTTATGATTGGGATTCTTATGATTTCCTGTGCATGTATGAAGTGATTTATGTATCATTTTTTATGGTTATGTTGGTTAGACGTGAGTTGATGTCAAACAGAGTTGTATTATATGATTCGACAACAAAATTATGGGTAAATACTATAAAAAGCAGTGCATTGTTTACTATAATTTTTCCGGTAATGAATTGTGTCATTATTGGAATTGTGGCTGCTATGAAAAATGCTGTTTTTACATGTAACTGGAGTAAGACTGGAAGTATGGCTGCGGCTATCATACCTTATTATGAATTACATGAAATAAACACATTTATTGTGGCTGGATTATCGGTATTTCTTGATATTATAAGACTGCAGGTTACATTATTTATTGTATGTATTGCAAGTTGGCTTGTACGAAAGACAATAGTAGTATTTCTGGTTGTATACATTAATATTATTATTGTGAATATACAGCCGCTTCTTGCTTATTGCGATATGAATGTAAAGAGTATCTATAATTACATGATTGTGTCGAAGATGGGGACATATCTAAAGGGAATATCTGTATTTGATAATGTAGTACTGCCTGTTATTATCTGGGCGGTGTGTGTAGCAGTAAGTTATCTGACATTCAGGTTTTATAGAAAGGACATGCTTAAGAACTAATGAGATGTTTTATTAATGTATTTAAGGCAGACCTGAAAAGGTTTTGGAATATTGCATGGAAATTATACATAGCATTTGCAGTGTATTCTTTAATGCAGGCTTTAATATTCTTTGCTAATATGAACAAATCAATCAATAAGGGGAGGATAGCAGCGGTGTCGTTAGGCGACAGCCTTATGGATTTCTTTAAAGGAGCTAAAGAGTTCTATCCCGAAAGAAATCTGGCGATGGATATTCCGGTGCTTGAGATATTTGTCCTTTTATTTCTGCTTTTTATTGTTGCGTATTATATTAATTCGGACAGGAGTGCGTTAAGCAGGAGCATAATGATTGCCTCGCGTTCACCAGTGTACTGGTGGGTCAGTAAATATATTATCGCAGTATTAGCTGCACTTGTATATATGGTTCTGATAATTGTAACATTTGCAGTCAGTGGCTTTGCAGTTCTAGGAAATAAGTTCAGTCTGAGGATGCATTTTACAGCCAGAGAGAACATAAAACTCATACTTGGAAGTGAAGATATAAGCTGCAATACCAATATTGTTTTACTTATGGTTCTGTGTACGCTGAGCTTAATTACTGCATGTATTATAATTCTGCTGGTTTCATATGTGTTTAACTCTGTATTTGGATTTATTATTAATCTATTGTTATTCATATTCAGCATATGTTATATGAAGTGGTTTGGTTTCTATAATTACATGATGATGTACAGAATCCCGCATGTTTATGACAGATGGTATTTTGGAGCGTTATTAATGCTGGGGATAGATGTGGGGATTATGGCTGCTGGAATTATATATTCAAGAAAAAGAGATTTTCTGTAGGAGGAGTAAGTATGTATATTGAATTGAAAAATGTATCTAAGAAAATTAAAGGCATTGATATTCTTGATGATGTCAGCCTTAGAATGGAATCTGGAAAGATATATGGTTTCAGGGGAAAGAATGGAAGCGGTAAGACAATGCTTATGCGCGCGATTGCCGGTCTGATTAAGGTCACGGGAACGGTTGATATTAATGGCAGTATATTAGGAAAAGATGAAATGTTTCCTCCAAGCATAGGAATTCTTATAGAGAATCCGTCATTTATAAGTAATTATACTGGGTTTGAGAATCTAAAGACTCTTGCTTCAATCAGAGAAAGAATTGATGATAACAAGATAAGACAGACACTTACTGAGGTTGGGCTTGAACCGGATGATAAGAGAACATTTAAAAAGTATTCATTAGGTATGAAACAAAGGCTCGGTATAGCGGCTGCGATAATGGAAGATCCGGATATTATTATTCTTGATGAACCGATTAATGCGCTTGATGATTCAGGAACTGAGCAGGTAAGGCAGATTCTTATGAAACATAAGCAAAAAGGGGCACTCATTATTATTGCATGTCATGATGCTGATGAACTGGAATTCCTGTCAGATGAGATTATTGAGATAGCAGAAGGAAAAATACAACCAAAGAAAGATAAGAAAAGCAATAAGCAGTAAAATAAAGTTCCTGCAGTATCCAGTGCTTCTGGCACAATGGAAACTGCAGGAACTTTTTGTTAATCTTCGTCGTTAATATCTTTCTGTGAGACAGCAGCAGCTATAACTGATATGATAACCACAGCAGCAATAATGGCAACTGCAACACCTATAATTGGTCCGATGAATAACATAAAACTCATAATATCACACCTCTTCGAACATATTTATTATATCCATTATATATCGGAATTATAATATGTACAAGCAATTAAGCATCTTTTTTAGATTCTTTTTCTTCTTTAGCAAGGTTTTTGTTAGCAGTTGAAAGCATAAGCTTGATTCTGTTTAACTGGTTAACCTCGGAAGCACCAGGATCATAATCTACAGCAATTATGTTAGCTTCGGGATATGCTGCACGAAGTTCTTTGATAACTCCCTTTCCTACAATGTGGTTAGGCAGACATGCAAATGGCTGACAGCATACGATATTGCCTACACCATGATGGATAAGCTCAATCATTTCACCGGTAAGAAGCCAGCCTTCACCAGTCTGGTTGCCAAGTGATACGAAGTCTTTAGCGTAATTGGCTGTCTCACTAATCTTAGATGGAGCATCAAATCTCTTGCTTTCTGCAAGTGCCTTGGTTCCAGCCTTTCTGAAGGTTTCAAGTATTTTTATAAGTGTACTTGAAAGAATAGCCCCCTTCTTAGGTGTCTTTAATAATTCATGCTTATATGTTGAATTCTGCATACAGTAGAGAAGGAATCCCATAAGGTCAGGCATAACAGCCTCAGCACCTTCTGCCTCAAGTAATTCAATAATGTGGTTGTTAGCAGCAGGCATGAACTTAACAAGAATCTCTCCAACAACACCAACTCTAGGCTTCTTGATATCCTTAAGCGGGATATTATCAAAGTCCTTAACAATAGCACGGAGATTCTTATTGAATTCTTTCATATGAACCTTATTTTTAGTAAGCTGTTCAATGCAGACCTTCTTCCATTTTTCATGAAGTGCATTAACTGAACCAGGAACTGCCTCGTAAGGTCTTGTACGGTATACAACATTCATGAATATATCACCATATTCAACAGCCATCATAGCTTTCTTAAGCATTGGTATGTCATAGCTGAAGCCTGGATTAGATTCAAGTCCCTGTGCACTAAGTGAGATTACAGGAACATCTGGAATACCAGCCTTTATAAGTGCTCTTCTGATGAATCCGATATAGTTGGAAGCACGGCATCCACCACCTGTCTGTGACATAATAACAGCAGTTCTTGAAAGGTCGTATTTGCCTGAAAGAAGGGCGTTCATAATCTGTCCGACTACCATAAGTGAAGGGTAGCATGCGTCGTTATTAACATATTTAAGACCTACATCTACTGATGACTTGTTGTCGTTCTCAAGGACTTCAATATTGTAGCCACATGAATTAAGGGCAGGACCTAATATGTCAAAATGTATTGGTGACATCTGAGGGCAGAGAATTGTGTAATTCTTTCTCATATCTTCAGTAAACTGTACTCTGTGGTAGGCAGATGACTGAATCTTTCTCTGGTAATTCTTCTGTTCACGTACTCTTAAAGCAGCGATTAGTGAACGTACTCTGATTCTTGCAGCACCAAGGTTATTAACCTCATCAATCTTAAGTACTGTATATATCTTTCCAGACTTAGTAAGTATATCGTTGACAGCGTCAGTAGTAACGGCATCAAGACCGCATCCAAATGAATTGAGCTGGATAAGGTCGAGATTATCTACAGTCTTTACATAGTTAGCAGCAGCGTAAAGTCTTGAATGGTACATCCACTGGTCAAGAATGATAAGAGGTCTTTCAACTGTTCCTAAATGTGCAACACTGTCCTCTGTAAGTACAGCAAGTCCGTATGAATTAATAAGTTCAGGAATACCGTGGTTTACTTCAGGGTCAACATGGTAAGGGCGGCCGGCAAGTACAATACCGCGCTTTCCGGTTTCGTTAAGGTAAGCGATTACTTCTTCACCTTTATTTCTGACATCCTGTCTGCAAGCCATCATTTCATCCCATCCGGCTTTGACAGCAGACTTAATCTCTGCGGCAGGAATGTATGATGAGAATTCCTCAACAAGTCTTTTGGATATCTTCTCCTCACTTTCAAATGACATGAAAGGATTTCTGAAATCTATATTCTCTGTTTTAAGTTCTTCTACATTATTCTTAATGTTCTCGGCATAAGAAGTAACGATAGGGCAGTTATAATGGTTGTTAGTGCCTTCATATTCGTTATGCTCATAAGGTACACATGGATAGAAGATAAATTTAACTCCCTGCTTAATAAGCCACATGATATGACCATGTGCAAGCTTTGCAGGATAACACTCTGACTCTGATGGAATTGACTCAATACCTAATTCGTAAAGCTTGTGACTTGACTGAGGTGAGAGTACAACTCTGTATCCGAGTTTTGTGAAAAATGTATACCAGAACGGATAGTTCTCATACATGTTAAGAACTCTTGGAATACCTACAGTACCTCTTGTAGCCTTTTCTTCTGAAAGAGGTTCATAGTCAAAGAGTCTGTGGAACTTATAATCGAAAAGGTTAGGAAGCTTTTCTTTGTTCTTCTCTTTACCAAGTCCACGTTCACATCTGTTACCTGTGATAAACTGTCTGCCGCCAGAGAATTTATTAATTGTAAGGTGACAACTGTTAGTACATCCCTTACATCTTGTAAGCTTTGTTTCATATGTAAGAGAGTTAATCTTATCTATAGAAAGCATAGATGACTCTGATATACCGTCATATCTTTCTCTTGCAATAAGGGCAGCGCCAAAAGCACCCATAATACCTGCGATATCAGGTCTGATTGCCTGAACGCCTGTAATCTTCTCAAAACTTCTAAGAACTGCGTCGTTGTAGAATGTACCACCCTGAACAACGATATGCTTACCTAAATCATCAGGGTCAGAAATCTTGATAACCTTGTATAAAGCATTTTTAATAACAGAATAAGCAAGTCCGGCAGAGATATCTGCAACTTCAGCACCTTCCTTCTGAGCCTGCTTAACCTTGGAATTCATGAATACTGTACAACGTGTTCCTAAGTCAATAGGGTGGTTCGCAAATAAAGCAGCCTTGGCAAAGTCCTGAACTGTGAAGTTGAGGGATTTTGCAAATGTTTCTATGAATGAACCACATCCTGATGAACATGCTTCGTTAAGCTGTACTGAATCTACAGTCTGGTTCTTAATCTTGATACATTTCATATCCTGTCCACCGATATCGATGATACAGTCTACATCCGGGTCAAAGAAGGCAGCAGCGTAGAAATGTGACACTGTCTCAACTTCACCCTCATCTAACATAAGAGCCGACTTGATAAGTGCTTCACCGTAACCTGTTGAACATGACTGTACAATCTTGGCTTCTGGTGGAAGCAGTGTATATATCTCTTTAATAGCTTTAATTGTTGTAGCAAGTGGTGAACCGTTATTGCTTGAGTAGAATGAGTAAAGAAGATTACCGTCTTCATCAACTAAAGCAACCTTGGTTGTTGTTGAACCCGCATCGATTCCGAGATAGCAGTTGCCCTTGTAAGATGCGATATCAGCAGTCTTAACATGATGAGAGCTGTGACGCTTTGTGAATTCATCATATGCAAACTGGTTCTCAAAAAGAGGTTCCATACGCTCAACCTCGAACTCAAGCTTAATCTTTCCTTTGAGTCTTGCGATAATGTCTTCTACAGGAACACATACATTTTCACTGTAATTCATTGCTGAACCAACAGCAGCAAATAAGTGTGAATGGTCAGGAGCAATGATTTCATCCGGACCTAAGCTTAATGTACGGATAAATGCCTGTCTTAACTCTGATAAGAAATGAAGTGGTCCGCCTAAGAATGCAACATTACCACGGATTGGTTTACCACATGCAAGACCACTGATTGTCTGGTTTACAACAGCCTGGAATATAGATGCAGAAAGGTCTTCCTTAGTTGCACCTTCATTGATAAGAGGCTGGATATCAGTCTTGGCAAATACACCACATCTTGCGGCAATAGGGTATATTGACTTATAGTTCTTGGCATATTCATTAAGTCCCATTGCGTCTGTCTGTAACAGAGTTGCCATCTGGTCAATGAAAGAACCTGTACCGCCGGCACATATTCCGTTCATTCTCTGGTCAATACCGTTAGTAAAGTAGATAATCTTAGCATCCTCACCACCAAGCTCGATTGCAACATCACACTGTGGAGCATAATCCTGAAGGGCAGTAGACACGGCTACTACCTCCTGTGTGAATGGTACTTCTAAATGCTTGGCAAGAGTAAGTCCGCCTGAACCTGTGATAACAGGATATACTTCAAACTCGCCAAGCTCAGCCACTGCCTTTTCAAGAAGTGACTGGAGTGTTTCCTGGATATTCGCAAAATGCCTTTCATAATCAGAAAATAAAATATTATTATTATCATCTAAAACAGCGATTTTTACAGTTGTTGATCCAATATCAATACCTAATTTGAATTTGTTCATAACCTAATACAGCTGCAGCTGTCCTCCTTAAAATAAATATACAAAAGTTACCCATTGCATAGTGACTTTGGCGAAAAAACGCAGAATATGTCATTTTCTATGCAACTCATGCATTATAGAGTAAAATGGAATAAATTTCAATATTAATAGGAAATAATAAAATAGCTTTAATTATTTATGGTGGATATTTTTATTAAAATTTAAGAACTTAAGAGTAAGTTTAATTGACATCATATTGTTTTGTTTATTATAATTTCTTGTATATGATTATGAATTATTAGTCTGTAACATGTGTAAGACTGAAAGGAACATTTTATGAACTGGTTTGCTAAATTTGAGAAAAAATTCTCTAAGTATGCGATTAAGAATCTTATGTTTTATATCATTGTCCTTTATGCAATAGGATTTGTGATGAATACATTTTTTAATGGATTATATGACGCATATTTTTCACTTGATTTTGCTATGATTTTCAAAGGACAGATATGGAGACTCTTTACATTTATATTACAACCTCCTTCTAACAGCATAATATTTGTGGTATTTGTGCTGTATTTCTACTATCTGATTGGTTCGGTACTTGAAAGAATATGGGGCTCGTTCAGATTTAATGTATACTTCTTTACAGGAGTTATCCTTAATATACTTGCATCACTTATTATCTATCTTATATGGGGATTAAGCTTTAAGTTAAGTACGAATTATATAAACCTTGCGTTGTTCATGGCATTCGCTATGGAGCAGCCGGATATGGAGGTTTTATTATTCTTCATTATCCCAATCAAGATTAAATGGATGGCAATACTTGATGCTGTAATATTCGGAATTACTATAGTATTCGGATATCTTGTGCCTTTTCTTCCAAGAAATGTATGGTACAGCCTGTATGCAGCAGGTTTCCTTGCACCATCAGCAATTATGTGTTATGCCAACGCAACGGCGGCACTTGTGTCAATGCTGAATTTCATAATATTCTTCTTCCTGTACAAGAAAGGCCCTGCAAAGAGCAGTACACAGAGAAATTTCGACAAGGCAATGAGAACAGCAAAGAAAGCACAGCAGAATGCCAGAAAAGAGTACTGGCAGCAGAATAGTGGCAGCACTCAGGGCAATGGTGGCACACAATATGGCACATATGGTTCTGCGTCATCAGATAACAGAACACAGCAAAGTCAGGCACAACATGCAAAGCGCGGCGTGCCGAAGCACAGATGTGCAGTATGCGGAAGGACGGAACTTGACGATGAAAATCTCACATTCAGATTCTGTTCAAAATGTGCCGGCAACTACGAATACTGTTCAGACCACTTATATACCCACATCCATGTAACTGGTGATAAACAGTAACCAGCCGGGGTAGAAGTGTAAGCAAAGAGAAACAGGGATAGTGTCAGAATTGAATTTTCTGAGTTGTGTGGGAGTTAAAGCCAGTTTTTGCGAAGCGCGGTTCAAAAAATCACGTTCAAGCGTAGCGCGTTGATTTTTTGAACAAAAAAGCGAAGCAAAAACTGACTTTTACTGCCACTAAACGAAGAAATCTGAAATACTGACACTATCCCTGTTTCTCTTTGCGTATCCTTCTACCCCTAAAAAGCTTGTTAAATAAAAAACTTAGTTGATTTGACACGCAAATATGTTATTATATTGTAGGTATGTGTTTGAAAAGATTTTAATTATTTTGGAGGAAACAATGAAAAAGACTAAGATTATTTGCACAATGGGTCCTAATACTAACGACAGAAACCTTATTAAGGATCTTGCGTTAGCAGGAATGGATATTGCAAGATTTAATTTTTCTCATGGTGACCATGAGGAGCAGGCAGGAAGATTTGCCTTAATTAAGAGTGTAAGAGAAGAACTTAATATCCCTATTGCAACTCTTCTTGATACTAAGGGACCTGAGATCAGAACAGGTGCTGTTAAGGATGACAAGAAGGTTACACTTGTTGAGGGACAGAAATATACATTAACAACAAGACAGGTGCCAGCAGATGATAAGATTAATATGGTAACTTATGCAGGTCTTCCAGAAGATGTTACTACAGGTAATATTATTCTTATCGATGATGGTCTTATCGAGCTTAAGGTTGATAAGGTTGAAGGTACAGAGATTGAATGTACAGTAATTAATGGTGGTGAGCTTGGTTCTAAGAAGGGTGTTAACGTTCCTAACGTAAGCATCAGACTTCCAGGCATCACAGAGAAAGATAAGGAAGATATCATCTTTGGTGTTGAGCAGGGATTTGATTTTATCGCAGCTTCATTTGTAAGAAATGCAGCATGTATCGAGGAAATTAAGCATCTTCTCTGGGAGCATGGTGCAGATATTCCAGTTATTGCTAAGATTGAGAATGCCGAAGGTATTGCTAATATAGATGATATTATCAGAGTTGCTGATGGTATCATGGTAGCCCGTGGAGATATGGGTGTTGAGATTCCTGCTGAGGAAGTTCCACACGTTCAGAAGGAAATCATCAAGAAGTGTAATGCTAAGTATAAGCCAGTTATCACAGCTACACAGATGCTTGATTCTATGATTAGAAATCCAAGACCTACAAGAGCTGAAGTTACTGATGTTGCTAATGCTATCTACGACGGAACAGATGTTGTTATGCTTAGTGGTGAGACTGCTAATGGAAAGTACCCATTAGAGGCTGTTAAGATGATGGTTAAGATTGCAGAAAGAACAGAGCAGGAGATTAAGGGTCATTCAGTAGAATATTCTAATCTTCACAGTAAGAGAAGCATTTCAAGCGCTGTATGTAATGCTGCAGTTCAGACAGCAGATAACCTTGGAGCTAAGGCTATTATCTGTCCTACAATTTCAGGATTTACAGCAAGACTTACATCTAAGTTAAAGCCAGAAGCTGAGATTATCGGATGCTCTCCATACGATAATGTTCTTAGAAAGATGCAGATTTACTGGGGTGTTAGACCTATTAAGACAGCAACAGAAGCTTCTACAGATAAGATTATTGAGCATGCATTAGTAGTTTCTGAACATGCTGGTTTCGTAGAAGAAGGAGATACAGTAATTGTTTCTGCTGGTATCGCTACATCTTCTGATCCTTCATCTAAGAGAGGACTTACTAACACAATGAGAGTAGTTACAATCTAGTACATTTGATACATTTATTTCGGAATGAGGCTTGATTTTAATATTCTATTATGTTATAAGTAATACACAATTAATATTACAAAGCGTTGATGGAAACAAGTAGGTTATTACTGAACTTACAGAAAGCAGCCGGTTGATGAGAGGCGCAAGGGTAAGGGTAACTGAATACATTCCGGAGCGGCGAACTGAAAGCATATGCAAGTAGGGGCAGCCGGAGTAGCACACGTTATAGTGCATAAGTCCATGCTGGTGGACTTAATGAGGTGGCAGATGCGAGTCTGTCATGAATAAAGGTGGTAACACGTAAGTTCAGGCTTTCGTCCTTTTAAAGAAGGGCGGAAGCCTTTTTTGTAAGCAATGAGCCATGCAAGACAGAATGTGCTTGCACAGATTCTGTCTTATATGGTGAATGCAGATAATGAACAACGGAGCACGGAGTGCGGAAGTTGTGAATTATCAAGGCTCGGGAGCAGCAAAGCTGCGAGCGCAAGCAGCAATAAAAAAGAAAGAGAGGAAACAAAAATGACACTTTATGACGAATTAGTTGCAAGAGGTCTTATTGCACAGGTAACAGATGAAGCACTTATCAAAGACCTTATTAACAATGGAAAGGCTACATTTTACATTGGATTTGATCCAACAGCAGACAGTCTTCATGTAGGACACTTTATGGCACTCTGCCTTATGAAGAGACTCCAGATGGCAGGAAATAAGCCAATCGCACTTATTGGCGGTGGAACAGCTATGATTGGTGATCCATCAGGACGTACAGATATGAGAAAAATGCTTACACCAGAGCAGATTCAGCACAATGTTGACTGCTTCAAGAAGCAGATGGCAAGATTCATTGATTTCTCAGATGACAAGGCATTACTTGTTAATAATGCTGACTGGCTTCTTAATCTTAACTATGTAGAACTTTTAAGAGAGGTTGGAGCATGCTTCTCAGTTAATAACATGTTAAGAGCTGAATGCTACAAGCAGAGAATGGAAAAGGGATTAAGCTTCCTTGAGTTTAACTACATGATTATGCAGTCATACGATTTCTATATGTTATACCAGAAATACGGCTGTAATTTACAGTTTGGCGGTAATGATCAGTGGAGCAACATGTTAGGTGGAACAGAGCTTATCAGAAGAAAGCTTGATAAAGATGCTTCAGCTATGACAATCACACTTCTTCTTAACTCAGAGGGTAAGAAGATGGGTAAGACAGCTTCAGGTGCTGTATGGCTTGATCCTGATAAGACAAGTCCTTACGATTTCTACCAGTACTGGAGAAATGTTGATGATGCAGATGTTCTTAAATGCATCCGTATGCTCACATTCCTTCCACTTGAAGAGATTGACAAGATGGATAGCTGGGAAGGTGCTCAGCTTAACAAGGCTAAGGAGATTCTTGCTTATGAGCTTACAAAGCTTGTTCATGGTGAGGAAGAAGCTAAGAAAGCAGAAGCTACAGCAAAGGCAATCTTTACTGGTGGGGATGCAGCTAACATGCCTACAGCAAAGCTTGAAGCAGACAGCTTTACAGATGATGAAATTGATGCAATTAATCTTGTGTTTGGAGCAGGACTTGCAACAACTAAGTCAGAGGCCAGAAGAACTATCCAGCAGGGTGGTGTTTCTGTAGATGGAGAGAAGGTAGCAGATATAGCAGCTAAGTTCCCTAAGAGTATGTTCGAAGGAGACGGAGTAGTTGTTAAGAAGGGTAAGAAATCATTCGTTAAAGTATCTGTTAATTAATTGTTTCCCTGAAAAGGAAGGATTATGAAAAAAGATGAGATTACAAGGGTGAGGCTTTTAAGCCTCGCCGTTCTTATGGCTCTGAGTCTGTTTATTCTTCTTGTTCCTATAGGAAGTAATGAATTTGCTCAGATAATCAGTAAAATGAATAATAATGCACTCAACATTCCGGAAAGCCAGAATTCAGTATATAATCTGTATTATTATACAGGCTTTAATGTTGTTTATCAGTTGTTCTTTTCACTTACAATTCTTTTTACGGCAATGTCTGTGGCAGGAATCCTTTTAAGAATCGGTAATACAGGAATTGTTGCATTTGTATCTGCGATATTGAATTTATTGACAGGTATGCTGCTGTTGTTTGCAAGAATATGGGAGTCATCAGTATCCATGCATGCAATGATTGATTCAGTGTATCTTGACGGAGTAGTGAAAGAACAGATTGAGACAACCCAGTTACTTGATAAAGTTCCTGTTCTGTATATCCTTTTAATAGTTCTTGGAATTCTTGAATTATTAATGGTGAAAAGTTCTGGAATTATGCGCATAAAGATGTTCGCTAAGAATAAGAAAACAAATGCTGTAAATTACCTTGTTCCGGCGCTTATAATTTATGCGTGGGCTGGTTTTATAAGACAGGATATATTGTCTGTGATTATAAGAAATGGTGATTCACAAAGAATGACAATTAATGAATATCTTACGGCATATTATATTGGCAATAAAATATTCTTTAACTGGTCATGGATGATAATGCTTTTAATAGCAACCATTATTTGTATAATTATACAATCAGGTATTATCAAGGGATTAAGCGGCAGGGCAGGAATGTTGGCAGGTATCGGTATTCCGGCACTTGTAACAATAATGCCATCTGTAATATATGCATTTAACCCGCCTGCACTGTTTGGATATATTACGCTGGATATATCTTTATGTGATATGACTGATAACGCATTTTACATGTATCTTGTAACTTTCTGCATGTGCATGACGGCTGCATACATACTGATATATCTTGTGATAAGCGGGCTTCTGGATATGAGAAAGCTGGCAGGTATATTTGTTATAAATGTTGTTATAAGTGTAATTCTTATGATTATTGTTTCGGGCAAATCTTCACTTGCAATCCAGTATATGCCATGGATAGTGGCAGACTGCGCATCAGTTATACTGGCATTTATATGTGTGGCTGTTAAGCTTGTTAATAAGAAAATGGCTGAGTTATGCGGTGCCTCCAAAAAAGTCTGACTTTTTGGGGCACCGCATGATTAAATTCTGATTCAGCCATTATTTTATAACTGTTTAATATCTTTAATGTCGGTGTCTGCAACCATTGAGTAGTTGGTGTAATACACAACGAATCCCGGTTTAGCACCGGCAGGCTTTTTAACTTCTTTCTTTAATACATAATCGACTTCAACTTTTTCCTGCTCACGGCCTTTAGAGTAATAGGCGGCAAGGCTTGCTGCTTCTTCAAATGTCCTGTCAGGAACTTCCTTTCCATCTGTTTTAAGAAGTACATGAGAGCCTGGCATCTGCTTGGCGTGAAACCACCAGTCATTGCTGTTGCCTGTCTTGAAAGTAAGTTCGTCATTCTGTATGTTATTCTTTCCAACGTATATGTCAAATCCATCGCTTGATACAAAATGCATCGGCTTGTTGGCTGTGATTTTGTGCTTTCCTTTAACAGTTCTTTTAATATATCCAGTTTCAATAAGCTCTTCCTTAATGTTAGCAAGATCAGCTTCTGTTACTGAAATCTCAATCGCATTGATAATAGATTCAAGGTAGCTTATTTCTTCAGTAATCTCCTGAATAAGACGGATTCCGGCTTCATAGGTTCTCTTAAGCTTATTATATCTTGCAAAATATTTGTTGGCATTCTCAATTGGTGTGAGAGTATTATCAAGAGGAATCTTAATTGTAGTATTATCGTAATAATTAAGTGCTTCATATTCCTTAGAACCTGCAGGAATACTGTAAGCGTAGGTTGTAAGAAGTTCGCCGTAGATACGGTATTTGTCCTTTTTCTCAGTGTCCTTTATCTGCTTTTCCTGAATGTCAAGCTTCTTGTATGCTCTTTCAAGATGTGTTGTTACAATTCTTCTTATATCAACAGACTTCTGGTGGATTCGTGTTGCAATCTCTTTCTGTCTGTAATAATCGATAATCAGTCTGCTTATCGAATCATATTCTGTGTGGTTGTCATACATAGAAAGCTTCACAGCGGCAAATTCTGCAGGCACACCGTTGTCAGTTACCATATCGGGGTGGTAGATACCATTTCTTACATCGGACATAAGTGCGTCAAATACGTTGTATAATGCATCTTTCATAGGCTCATCAAGACAGTTGGCAGGATGCCCGCCATCAATTCCGGCACGGTATGCAAGCTCTTCGGCTATACATGTGCTTATTCCTGTGTAGCTTGAAAGCAGCGCCTTGACAACAGGTACAGGCTTTGTAAATACTGTTTCGTCAAAATGCTTTCTGTCAGCTTCAAGCGGATTAATCTTGTCAGAAGTATTAGGAATGAAATAAGGTCTTCCAGGTAAAACTTCCCTGACTGAGCTTGTCTGTGCTGATATATGCTTGATACTGTCTAATATAGTATTATTGTCGTCACATAATATTATATTGCTGTGCTTGCCCATGAATTCTGCGATTATGTGCTTTCTGCACAGGTCACCGAGTTCGTTTAAATGTTCTGCCTCAATATCAATTACACGCTCAAATTTTGGCTGTGTTATAGATATTATTCTTCCGTTGTTCAAATGTTTTCTAAGAAGCATGCAGAAATTCGGTGCAGTAGCAGGGGATGGCTTGTTATCGTCTGTAAGATATGCAAGAGGAAGCGATGCATTTGCAGATAAAACAAGTCTGTACTGACCAGATTGTGTCTTTATTGTAAGCATTATTTCATCGGCTTCAGGCTGTGATATCTTGTAAAGTCTTCCGCCGTTAATTGTGTCGTTTAATTCATTAACAATACTGGATATTGTAATACCATCGAATGCCATAATGTCTCCTTTAATTAATATTCATTAATCTTATTGCATTATATTAACATACTTATTGCTGTAAGTCTTGTTATCTTTCACAAAAATTGGTATACTTTCTTAAGCATTATATGCGAATGGAAGGATAGAAACAATGATTAAAAGTATGACAGGCTTTGGCCAGAGTGAAATAGTTAAAGGTAACAGAAAGATTTCAGTTGAGATTAAGTCAGTTAATCACAGATATCTTGAAGCAGGTATCAAGATGCCTAAGAAGCTTAATGTATTTGAGAGCAGAATGAGAGACTTACTTAAGAAGTATGCAACAAGAGGCAAGATTGATATATTTATTAATTATGAGGATGATTCAGAAAGTCAGGTTAATCTTAAGTTCAACCAGAATATAGCTGATGAATATATGGCTATATTTAATAATATGTCCGAAAAATACAATCTTAAAAATGATATGACTGTTGGAGGTCTTGCCAGATTTCCAGAGGTTATCACAATGGATGAAGTGCAGGAAGACGAAGAGGAGCTGTGGCATTTTATAGAGGAAGCTATGAAGGCAGCCTTAGAACAGTTTGTTAATACAAGAATTCTTGAAGGTGAGAATCTTAAGAAAGATCTTTTAGGAAAGTTAGACCACATGGAGGAGCTTGTTGCATTTGTTGAAAAGAGAAGTCCTGAGATTATGAAGGAATACCGCAGCAAGTTAGAGAGTAAGGTTAAAGAACTTCTTGGCGATACAACTATTGATGAGAGCAGAATCGCAACAGAGGTTATTATATACGCAGACAAGATATGTGTTGACGAAGAAACTGTAAGATTAAGAAGCCATATCGAGCATGCAAGAAAATGTCTTAATGAGGACGGCGGCATTGGAAGAAAGATGGATTTTATTGCACAGGAGATGAACAGAGAGGCTAACACAACTCTTTCTAAGGCTAATGACATTGAGATATCTAATGCGGCTATTGACTTAAAGACTGAGATTGAGAAGGTAAGAGAGCAGATTCAGAACATTGAGTAGGCTTTCAATATATTTTTAATGGGTTTTGATTAAATTTACTTGATTGTTTCGGGCTTGTTAGGTATAATAACTTGTGCACTTTATGTGCAGAATGAGGTAATTATATGAGCAAAGGACTATTATTAGTTATTTCAGGATTTTCTGGTGCAGGAAAAGGAACTGTTATGAAGCGACTTTTAGAGCTTCATGACGAGTATTCACTTTCTATATCAGCTACAACAAGAAAGCCAAGAGAAGGCGAAGCTGATGGAAGAGAATATTTCTTTAAGACTGTAGAAGAATTCGAGAAGATGATTGCTGAAGATGCTTTAATAGAGCATGCACAGTATGTTGGCAATTATTACGGAACACCTAAGGCATATGTTGAAGAACAGCTTGATAAGGGCAACAATGTTATTCTTGAGATTGAGATACAGGGTGCCATGAATATCAAGAGAATGTTCCCGGATGCAGTGCTTATGTTTATAACACCACCGTCAGCGGCAGAACTTGAAAAGAGACTCCGTGGCAGAGGAACAGAAGACGAGGCGACAATCAAAGCCCGTCTTTCAAGAGCAGCAGAGGAAGCAGAAGGTGTTGAGGATTATGATTACATAGTTATCAATGATGAAGTCGATTTATGTGTTGGCCGTATTCATGATATTGTGTTATCTGAGAAGATGAAAGCTAAGTATAATCTTGGACTGATTAATAATATTAAAGAAGAATTAAAGGTTTATTCGAAAGGAGAATAATATAATGATACATCCATCGTATACTGAATTAATGGCTGTAATTAACAGTGAGGTTGAAGAGGGCGAGCAGCCTTTAGTACAGAGCAGATATTCAATTGTTAAGGCAACTGCTAACAGAGCTAAGGAAATCATCGATGCAAGAAGTGTTGAGGAGAAGATTGCCAAGGCAAGAATTGAAGCAAACAACAAGGAAAAAGAGAAAGAAAAGGATAAGGATAAGGTTGAGGAGAAGAGAATCTCTAAGGAAGATGAGAGAAAGCTTCAGGTTGGAACTCCTCTTGTAAGATGTTCAGAGAAAGACAAGCCATTATCAATCGCAGTTAAAGAATTCTACGAAGGTAAGGTTAAGATTCTTGGAAGTACAGACGAGAATACTTCATTATAATTAACAAAGACTGATGTTAAGGGCAACTGCTTGTATGGGCGGTTGCCCTTTTGTGCGAGTAGTGATGAGAATACAAGCGGGAATCACACAATCATGCTTGCATGTATTGTGTGATTATCGCTTGCATTCGAGGAGCACCGCGACAACGACAGAACGAAGTTCTGGAGTATGAGCTACGAGAAAAAATGAGGAGTTTGAAATTTTATGACGAATAGATATGATGAGAAAGAAAGACGGATTCACTGTGCATTTTCAGAAAAATGCGGTGGCTGTGATTATGCCGGGATGAAATATGACAATGAACTTGCAGTTAAGCAGAAGTACATTGAAGAACTTTTTGGCGAATATATAAAAGTTGATGATATTGTTGGAATGTACAGACCAATATATTACCGCAATAAAGTTCATGCAGTTGTGGGACTTGATGATTCCAGAAATGTGATAGCAGGAACTTATGAGGAAAACAGCCACAGAATAGTTGATACATCAGATTGTATGATTGAAGATTCGCAGTGTACAGACATTATTAAAGATATTAAAGGTCTTATAGCTTCATTTAAATATCAGCCATATGACGAGGATGCGGGAAAGGGGCTGATTCGCCACATTCTTTTAAGAAAAGGATTTTCTACAAAGGAGATTATGCTTGTTATTGTAACAGCAGGAGTCGCATTTCCATCAAAGAATAATTTTCTCAAGGTATTATGTGAAAAGCATCCTGAAATCACTACAATTGTGCAGAATATTAACGACAGACGCACAAGCATGGTACTTGGAAAGAGAAATATTGTTCTTAAGGGAAAAGGTTATATTGAGGATGTGCTGTGTGGCTGCAGGTTCAGAATAAGCCCGACATCATTCTATCAGATTAACCACCAGCAGACTGAAAAGCTGTATAAAAAGGCAATCCAGCTTGCTGATATATCAAAAAATGACACTGTAATTGATGCATATTGCGGAATTGGTACTATTGGAATAGTCGTCTCAAAAAAGGCTGGCAAAGTTATAGGAGTTGAGCTTAATTCAGAAGCTGTATCAGATGCTAAGATAAATGCTTCAATTAACAATATAAAGAATGTCACATTTGTTAATGCTGATGCAGGAGATTTCCTTGTTGAGTATGCGAAAAATGCAAAGGCAGATGTTGTCATTATGGATCCTCCAAGAAGTGGAAGCACACCGGAATTCCTTAATTCGCTTCTTAAGATTAAGCCAGACAGGATTGTGTACATTTCATGCGGACCTGATACACAGGCAAGGGATATTAAGGTACTTGTGAAGGGTGGATATAAGGTTACGGCATGTCAGCCATTTGATTTGTTTCCTCATACGGAGCATGTTGAGACGGTCTGCTTGCTGTCGAAGATACCTTGATTTTATGCGGGTTAGAGGGCGATTTTAGAGGAAACATATCTATAAAATTTTGATAAAAAATATGTGCATGAAGTTAGAAAATAGAATAGGGTGTTAAAAATAAATACCTTTTGGCGAGGTTAGTTGACTGTTCGCTGAAAGGTATTTTTTATTAGAAGGAGTGCGCGGGGAGGTAGTGGGGTGTACGCCGAAATTTATGTAGAATTTTGTTGATATTCGGCGCTTTAACGCTTATAATATTAGTATGGTAAAATAGTTACTTTTGTATGATTCGATGGAGTGAATAGTATGGAGTATATGACAATCAAAGAAGCAGCAGAAAAATGGAATCTTTCAGTGAGGAGAGTGCAGACAATTTGTAACGAGGGAATGGTGCCGGGAGTAATGAAATTTGGGCATTCTTGGGCGATACCGAAAGATGCTGAGAAACCGGTGGATAAGAGAATTAAGTCTGGGAAATACATTAAAGAGAAGTAATTAAAATAAGAACGTTTGTAAAGGACAGATAATATATTGAGTAAGTTTGGAAAATATAGAAAGATAGCAATGATGGAGTAAGGTATGAGCAAAGAAATTGAAGTATATAATACATATTTTGGAGAATGTATTGTTTTAAAAGAAAAGAAAGACAATAGTAATTTATTGGTAGATTTTGGAATTCATTATTTTTCGGATGTTTCAATTGTATATGGAAATAGGAGTGATTTAACACGTGCAATTGCGGATGATATATGTGTACGTTATTCGAAGAAAAATATAAGTTTATTGATTACTTACTTTCATGAGGACCATATAAGTGGATTAATACATATGTATAATAGTGGTCAATGCAAGTATAAAGATATTTTTAAAAATATTTATATTGCAAATATCTGGAATAATCCGTTTGCAGTGGCTTCTAATATACTCGAAGAATTACTGCTTGAAATAGAGATGAGAATGAGTGGATTACCCAGGACTTCTGCTAATTTATTTGATTTATTGTTTTTTTTGTCTCAAAGTATTTCAAAGATTACGTTGTTGAGTAGGGGGAAGACATTTGAAAATGAAAAGTATATTACATTATGGCCAGTAGATGAAGTTCATGAAAATCATGTTTCTGAGATAATAAATGGTTTACACTTACCGGTGGATTTTGAAGGCAAATTAATAGCGCTTTCTGAAATTGTTTGTATCTTTGTTACGAGAGAACTTATGGGTAATCAAAGAGTTTTTGAATATCATGATGAAGGTAATGATAAGATTTATACTGGTGAGGTTAATATCGAACAAAGAATAGAAGATATGAGAGTTGTGTATAGAAGTTTATTAGAAGATATTATCGATAATACGATGGAAAATGAACAAAATATAAGTGGCCAAATAAGAAAATTAAATAAACTTAATCATGAATATAATGTCGTATTTCAAAACAAAGTTAGCGGAGATGAATATGTATTATTTACTGGGGATATAGAGGTATCGCATATGCAAAAAGTCGAATCTGCATTAGATATAAAATTACATAAGCAATTTAAATATATAAAGGTTCCACATCACGGTACTAAGCAGCACTATTTTGATTATTCAAAATATAATCCACAAAATATCATAATATCTAATGGAAAAGTGAATACAAAAAATTCTACTTCGTATAAAATATGTGTAGATTATGGGACATTAACTGCAACCTATTTGTGTACGAATTCAAATAATTGTTGTAATTGTACAAATACATGTACAACGGCTAAGAGTGGATGTGCAAAAAAACGCACGTTAGTCTATGACAAATTGTATAAAACTATTTAAATTTTATGTGAAAACTTGTGTAAGAAATTAATTCTAATAATGTGTAGAAAGGAAGGTTAGTGTCATGTTACCGGAAGAAAAAGCACGTGTAAAAATAGATAAACAATTGAGAAATGCTGGTTGGGATATAGTGGCTCGAAATGAATATTTGCCAAATAGCACATCTGCTGTTAAAGAAGCTTTGATGGGAGGGAACACAGAAAGTGATTACCTTTTATTTATTGATGGAAAAGCTATAGCAGTTGTCGAGGCAAAAAGAGAAGAGAATCCTCTTGGCGATGAAGTAAAGAATCAGGCAGAAGACTATGCTGTTTCGCCACAGGCTTGGTATGGCTTATGGTTTGAAAAGCTTATTCCTTTAGTGTATATGGCTAATGGGAATAAGATTTATTTCAAAAATATGCTTGTAGAAAACAGTGATTATGAAGAACTGTCACAGATGCATTCTCCTAAGAAGATGCTTCAGATTATTGGAAAGAAGTCCGAGTATGGTGCTCTTCCGTTAATCGAGAAGCGTGGCCTTCGCGATTGTCAATATAGAGCAGAAGTAAAGTTTGAAGAATCATTAAAAATGGGAAAAAAGAAAAATCTGGCAGTACTTGCAACCGGCTCTGGTAAAACTTATCTTGCATGTTTGGCAGCTTATAGATTGCTTAACTATACGTCTACAAAGAGAATTTTATTCCTTGTAGATAGAAATAACCTTGCAAGGCAAACAGAGTCTGAATTTAGCGTGTTTGATCGTACAGAAGGCCAGCAGAAGATGGGAAACCTTTATACAATCAACAGACTTAAGAAGGAAGAAGATATCAAGGGTGATATTGTAATTTCTACAATTCAGAAATTATTCTACGTATTAACTGGTCAGGAAATAAATGATAGTGATGAAGATGCTGAGGATGAAAAAGCTAAAGCAGATGAAGAAAAGGATAGTAAGACTGTAGTTGACCTGGGTAATGATTTAAAGCTTTCACCAGACTATTTCCAGTTAATTATTGTGGATGAATGTCATAGATCCATTTATGGAAAGTGGAAGAAGGTATTGGATTATTTCTCTGGCGCAACGGTGCTTGGTCTTACAGCTACACCTACGCCAGAGGCATATGCATATTTTAACAAGAATGTTATTGAAGAATATACCTATGATGATTCAGTTGTAGATGGAGTTAATGTTCCACCTCGTGTATATCGAATTATTACGGATATTACAGCGCATGGTGGCACGATTGAAAATGGAACTAAGATTATAGAGACTTCTAAGAGAACTGGAAAATCTGAAATGATTGATGCTGGAACATCGGTTGAATATGGTGCGTCAGAACTTGATAGATCAGTTGTAAATAAAAAGCAGATAAAAGAAGTGCTGATGGCATATAAGAAAGCTATTTATGAAGATTTATATCCTAGTCGTGAGCAGAAGTGGGAATACATACCTAAGACATTGATTTTTGCAAAAGATGATAATCATGCAACTGAAATCGTAGATATTGCAAAAAATGTATTTAAGCCTGAATTTGAAAATGATGCAATACCGGAAAAGTTTGTACAGAAGATCACGTACTCTGCCGGTGATTCTAATGCCCTTATAAGGGATTTAAGAACTGAGAAAGATTTTAGAATTGCAGTAACAGTAACTCTTGTGGCAACTGGAACTGACGTAAAGCCTTTGGAAGTAGTTTTTTTTATGAAGGATGTTCATTCAGATGTTCTTTATACGCAGATGAAGGGTAGAGGATGTCGAGTTATTAGTGATGACAAACTTAAGGAAGTAACTCCAAATGCTGACACAAAGGAATGCTATTACATAGTTGATGCAGTTGGTGTAACCGAGTCTGAGAAGCATATTCCAAAGCCTGGTCCTGATGGCTCTGGTAAAAAGAATTTGTCATTGGAACATCTTCTTGAGAGGTTAGCGCACAATGAAGTAAGTGATGAAAATTTAATGCTTCTTAGGGACTACTGCTCAACCATCAATAGAAGATATGAGGAAAATGTGCTGTTTGGAAGACATCTTGATTACTTCATTACTAACTTTGGCTTTGCTCCGAGAAAGCTTGCAAACGATATAAATACTGCATTTACGCAGGGAACATTAGTAGAATACATTAGTCCATCTAATGACAACTCAATGAGAATGGGACTGATATATTGTTTGATTGGAAATCTTCAGGCAAGAAATAAACTGCTTGAAATGCAGAGAGGTTATCTTGTAGAAAATGGCGACGATGATAAGGTACTATATGCAGGATTCTCAAAGGAATCTGCAAAGACGTATATTGAGAATTTCGAGAAATATCTGGAAGACCATAAGGATGATATAGAGGCACTTCGAATTATCTATAATTCTGAGGATAAGGTTATCACGCACGAAATGCTTATGGAATTAAGAGATAGATTGCTCTCTGAAAGTCGTCAGTATGGCGTATATCAGATTTGGAAGAATTATAAGCTTCTTGATGAACAGGGAGATGTAGAAGCTCTTGATGGCAAGGCAAATGTAAATGCTCTAACGAATCTGATTCAAATCGTTAGATATGCTTACAAGAAGAGTCAGAAACTTACAAGCTTAATCAATGGATATGCGAGTAGATTTAGTTTGTATTGTGGTCAAAATCAGCGAATACTTACAGAAGAACAGAAGGATATCATGCAGCAGATTGCAGAATACATTATTAATGATGGCGCAATTACAGTTATGGAATTAAATGAAACAGATACTGAACTTTGGAAGAAGGCAGTAAAAAGCTTCGGTGGTAAAACACTTGCAAGTGAAATTCAAACATTATCAAAATTTATATTAAAGGTGGCATAGCATTATGGCGAATCAAAAAAGTGAAGCGGCGTTACTTAAAAAAGTGTGGGATATAGCAAATGTACTTGCGGCAGCAGGTGTTGGTTTTACTGACTATATTACACAGCTTACATATATCCTATTTCTTAAGATGGATAGTGAAAAAGAAGAATTAGGACTTGGAAGTTCTATTCCAGAAGGGTATAAGTGGGAAGATTTAGTAGACCTTAGCGGAACTGATCTTGTAGAAAAATATGAGGAAATCTTAAAGGAACTTTCTGAGAGTGAAGGTATCATCGGAACAATTTTTACAAGAGCAACTAACAAAATTGATAAGCCGGTTATGCTTGCAAAGGTTATTGAAATGGTATCTTCTGAGCAATGGTACATGATGGAGGGGGACTTTAAGGGTGCTATCTATGAAGGCATTCTTGAAAAGAATGGTCAGGATAAAAAGAGTGGAGCAGGTCAGTACTTTACTCCAAGAGCACTTATTCAGGCTATCGTAGAAGTAGTTAATCCAAAGATTGATGAAACAGTAGCAGATCCTGCGTGTGGTACGGGTGGTTTCTTGCTTGCAGCTTATGAGCATATGAAGAGACAGAGCAAGGATATTGAAAAGCAGAAGTTCCTTAAGAATCATGCTTTATTTGGAGCAGATAATACTGCACTTGTAGTAACACTTGCATCAATGAATCTTTACTTACATGATATCGGTGTAAACAAGAGCCCTATTGCATATCAGGATTCTCTTATTGATACATCAGATAAGATGTACAAGGTGATACTAGCGAATCCACCATTTGGAACAAGACCTCAAGGAAGTGTGGAGGTTGCAGCTAATAGACCTGAGTTTGTAAAAACATCCGATAATCAGGTTAACTTCTTACAGCATATCATGTCTATTGTAAAAACAGGTGGACGTGTTGGTGTAGTTCTTCCGGATAGTGTACTTACAGATACTGGTGCAACAGCACAGGTAAGAGAAAAGCTTTTGAAGAACTTTAATCTTCACACCATACTCAGACTACCAACAGGTATTTTCTATGCAAATGGTGTAAAGACAAATGTTCTTTTCTTTGAAAAAGGTGAGCCTACAAAAGATATATGGGTATACGATTACAGAACTGGTATAAAGCACACAATGGCCACAAAGCCAATGACAAGAGCACATCTTCAGGACTTTGTCGATTGTTATAAGACCGGTGCAATTCAGGATAGAAAAGCCACATATGATAAGGATGAAAATCCTAATGGAAGATGGAGATGTTTTACTAAAGATGAGTACACTGTTGAAGCAGAAAAGGATAATAGTCTTGATTTTAAATGGTTAAATCTGGAAGAAAAAGATGATAGAGAAATAGGCGAAATTGTATCAGATCTACAAGATAGTTTTGAAAATATGGCATCGGCATTTTCTATATTAACTGACACAATGGCGGGAAAGAATATAGAATGCGAATGTCAAGAGAGCATATCAGAATGTAAAGCAAAGTTTTTTAATGATTTAGATAAATTAAGGTATAAGGTGATTGAAGCTGGAATTTGTGGGAAGCTTACAGAACAACTTCTAGATGATGGGAATGCTAATGTATTGGTGAAGCAAATTTCAGAAGAGAAGAAGCAATTAATAAAGGAAAAGAAGATTAAGGCAACAAAAGATGTGCCACCAGTAGCTGAAGATGATATCCCGTTTGTTATTCCTAGTAATTGGTCATGGGTTAGATTTAATGATATAGCTAATATAGTTGGAACAGGAATGATACGTTCAGGACAAGAACAATATGATGAGGCCGATTATTATTATTTCAAAATGAATAATATTGAGAATTTTACCGGAAAATGTGATTTCAGTAATATGACAATGGTTAATGCGTCAGATGATGAATATGGAAAATACAAGTTGGAAGAAGGGGACTTCTTGTTTAACACAAGAAATAGCGCAGAATTAGTAGGTAAAACGGCAGTAGTACATAATTTACCATCCGATAAAATTTTATTGAATAACAATATTTTGAAAGTTCTATTTTGGGGTAATATTTGTCCGGATTATATTAACTATTTCTTTATTTCTAGAAGTGGTAGACGTCAATTGGAGCAGTTTATAACAAGCACAACAAACGTGGCAGCAATTTATCAAAGACAAATTATAACGTTGGCTATTCCGTTGCCACCAGTGGCAGAACAAATACGTATAGTGGAAAAAATAAATCAAATTCTTGTACAGATTTAAATAGCGGGAGGTGAGCCTTGATGACAACAGAAAATTACGTCTATAAAAAAGAGGTAGACTGGTCTTTGTTGCAGGAAGGGCTTACTTTGCCTTTTGACAATCAGGTTGTATTTGGCCAGATAATGGGACGTTTCTTAAAAAGAGGTGAGTCTAAAGATATCACACTTTATCTGAATGGAAAATCTTATAAGGCTCAGATTAGGAATGTAAATTTTAATCCTAAATTTAAAAGGAAAAAGGATACACTGCAGATACGATATTCCAAGAATGGTGAAATTGCAAAGGCATTGCAGGCATGCTTCTCAAAGAGCTATCAGTTTATAAAGACCACGCGTGAAATGCGTGAACCATGTGACAGAACTATGATAAGGTTGCCTGAAGAGTGTAAGGAGTACCTTGCTATATATACAACAGAATATGATGATTCCTATGTTTTAGAGACTATTGTTGCCGATGATATTGTTTCTTTACGGCAGGTTGTTTCTGGTCAGAAAGAACGAGTAATGGAAGCAGAATTTAACTATGATGTTGAGGATTCGACTTCTGCAATTCTTGAAACAGAAAGGATTGTAAAAATTAGAAAACTCAACAAGAAGATAGGAGATAATTTGAAGCTTTTATATGGTTACAGATGCCAAATCTGTGGTCAATTGATTGGTGAGGAGTTTGGATCTCATATTGTTGAAGCACATCACATTGATTATTTTGTATCTAGCTTAAATAACGACGCAAGTAATCAAATTATTGTGTGTCCGAATCATCATAGTATTATACACGATACAAATCCTGTGTTTGATAGGCGAAGATTGTTATACATATACAAGAATGGTTTGGAACAGAAGTTAGTATTGAATCAGCATTTATAAAACAAGAAATTTGGTGAAATAATGGAGTACAGTTTTTTCTATGACGAAACAGCGCATAGTCGGAAGATAAATATTCAAATGGTTACAGCAGATGTGCTTCTGCAGAAAACGTATACTGTGAGCATTTTGGATAAAAAGCGAGCAACGAATAAGGGAAACCTGCCGAAGTATTATGTTGAAGGCAGCCACGAGGTCATAATAGATAAGGATGTCTTCCTTCGAGTTCAAGCAGCGATAGCAAGAAGAGCAAATATAACTCCGGATGGGAAGAAGAGAATTTATAGCAGCAGATACGCACTTTCCAGTATCGTGTTCTGCGGTCACTGCGGAGACATCTACCGCAGGATCAAGTGGAACAACCGAGGCTGCAAGTCAACGGTATGGCGATGCGTTAGCAGAGTTCTGAAAAAGGATAGTGGAATTGACTGCCCGGCCAGAACGCTGAGAGAGGAAGACTTGCATGCTGCAGTTCTCACAGCGGTTAACGATGCATGGTCCAGAAAAGCGGATATTATGCCAGCTCTTAAGGAGAACATCGAAGCGGTTCTTGATGGAGGAGTTGAGGATGCCATCTCGGAAATCGACGCAAAGATAAAGGAGAAGCAGCAGGAACTCCTCGAAGCCGGACATGATGATGCCTTGATCGATAGCATTGGCGCGGAGATCATCGACCTTAGAGAAAAACATCATGAGCTGATGACTAATGTATCCAAGCATCAGGAACTCCAGGAGCGTCTCGAAGATCTCGACAATTTCCTGGACGAGCAGACGGAGGCGATTACAGAATACAGTGAAGTGCTGGTAAGGCGCCTCATCGAGAAGATTACAGTTTACGACGAGAAGCTGGTAGTCGAGTTTAAGTCGGGCCTGCAGATCGAAGTGGAAGCATAATCACAACAAACGAGGCAGTCGGAAATGATCCGGCTGCCTTTTTTGTCGTGTTTTGATGAAATGTTCATATTCATGTGATATAATAAATTGAACTGATAGTGAAATTTAGTTGAACAGAAAGTACTACGGTGAGGTATATGCTTAAAAATAATATTGAGATAGATGTAAAAGTTAAGTGCGTAGAAGAACAGACCACTCAAGCAGAACTCGCTGAGAAGGTAGGCACATCTCCATCATACGTGAACCGTCTTATCAAGAGTCCAGAAAAGATCGTAAATAAGACGTTTGTCCAGATGATGGAACAGCTCGGCTACGATATCGAGATTGCTTACGTAAAGAGGTAAATTCGCAAGAATTACATTCTTCATAATAGAAATATCGTGAAAGGATTATTTGACATGGATGAAGATACAATTGCTATTCCACCTGAAGACGTGGAAGTAATTGATGCCTCTGAATATAAAGAGGAATTAAGTGAACATTTTGAACAGGTGCCCGAAGTAGCAAAACCGCTGCTTAAGGAAGCGAAGAATACCTTCTCAAAAATTGAAAAGGCTCTTTATACTGCACCGGCATTCATTAACGCAGTTAAGGCCGCGATACCGGATGTTGCGTTACAAGCTGTACTGACGGATGAGCAGAAGCAGCAGATTGCCAAAGGTGCACTGAAGCTGATGACCAAGAAAGACGGATCCCTTATGGCGAATCTGATCAATCCTGAGACTAAAAAGATTGTGACGACTATTCCATTGAAATCAGTACAGATGGCTCCGGAAATGACTCAGTCAATGACAAGTTTTTCTGCTCAAATGCAAATGGCCCAGATTGCTGAGCAGATACAGGCGGTTCAGCTAGCGGTTGAAGAAGTAAGAATGGGTCAGGAGTATGATCGCTTGGCAACGGCTTATAGTTGTCAGCAGAAGCTACTTCAGGCAATGGAAATAAAGAATCCGGAACTAAGGGCAATGGCACTTATGCAACTTGCGTCCTCAGCAGAAGATAGCAGAAATCTTCTCATGCTGAGCCAGAAGACAAATGTTGAGTTCATCACGAGTCAGCCGGAAAACTTCTTCCAGAAGATTTTATCAGGGGCTTCTACCGATAAGATTAATGGCAGAATGAGTGAGATCCGTGAAAGTTTGTGTGCGGTCAATATGGTGTCTTTTGCGGAAGCGATGGCATACCAGGAGCTTGGTGAGCATGAGGCAGCAAGAAAGAGCCTGACATATTATTCAAGCTTTATCGAAGATACCTATGTATCTGTTCCGGGATTGGTAGAGCGTCTTGATCTTATTGATCCAGCACCTGAAAATTATTGGTCAAAGACATTACCGGATATTAGTAAGAAGGTTCAGGCACTTCCGTATGTACCAGAACCAAAGCAGATTGAAAATAAAACTGGTCGGAGGAAAAGAAAATGAGTAAGGAAGCAGAAATTCGAGTTTGCAAAAACAAGAAGTGCCAGAAGGTACTGCCGGCTGGTTACAAGCATAAGTATTGCGAGGCATGTAGAAATAAGCATGCTGAAACAGCAAAGAACGTCCTTAAGGGACTGGGAGCTGGAGCTGCGACTGTTGCTAGTGTTGCTATTGTAGTAGTTACAGGTGGAAAGATTAACCCAAAGAAATAGTGAAGGAGGAATAGAGAGATGCGGTCTGTAAAAATAAACGTGCCGAAGCCGTCCTCTGAACAGGTAGAGTTTTATCTGCGGGTCTGGGATGAACTTGAAAACTATCATCTGCAGGAAGATGCACTGGATAAACTCTTTTTCCAGCTTTGCCCTGAGAATTTAGAGATGTCGGATATTCTATTAAAGGTTGCGGCACTTAATGATTTCTACAGCACGAATATCTTCTCTGTTTATCCTGTTGCAAAGCATATCTTGTCATTGGACATAGATGCTCGTCTGGAGTCAGGAGATGTGACCCTTGTTTCAGATTTGCAGAAAGTAACAATCAACGGAGTGGAGAAGAATTTCTATTCATTCTCTACAAAGTATTGCAGTCACCATAAACCTCTTGAGTATCCTATTTATGATAGTTACGTAGAAAAGGTTTTGTGTTACTTCAGGGATAGAGATGGCTTCGCAAAGTTTAAAACACCAGAGCTTAAAGATTATGAAAAATTCAAGGGCACACTAATTGACTTCAGATCATTTTATGGTTTAGATCAGTATAACTTGAAAGAAATAGATAAATATATGTGGCAACTTGGGAAGGCGTATTTTCCTAAAAACTATGGAAAGAAAAAAATGCAGGAGGAGCAGAAATGAGCTGGGAAGAAATGAGTACATCTCAAACGGTCTGTCCTTGTGGTAAGGGATATATCACACAGAAGCATTATGGTGATGACTGGAACAGATTTAAAGATGGCTCGGTTGTTATTGAGTGTGAAGACTGTAAGAAAAAGTATAAAGTTGAAGAAGTGAACCATTACAGAATGCTGACTTCTGATGGATGTTGGAGCGAATATTTTCTGCTTCCTAAAGACTATCCAAAGTATGACGGTCCAAGTGAAACTGCTACATACGGATCTTCAGCAAATCCTAATTGGGACTTTACTGGTTGGTTGATCCAGCATTTCACAGAAGCTGAATTAGAAGAAACGGAAGAGCAACTGCATGTTGTAAAGGCCAGTTCTAAGTTAACTGGAAATGCAGCGTATATTTGCAAGGAACACAAAAGCGCACTTAAGACTGTAAGAGTTAGTGCTATTCTTGCTTCAGTTGAAAGGGCGCTGTCTGCATATCCAGAATATGTTGGTAATAAGCAGCAGCGTGAAGAAGTAAGGAAACAAGAGGAAGTAGCACATGCAGATTATTATGAAGAAAAAGTAAAGCATCGAATTGCGATAAGACTAGATTGATGACAAGTTAGGAGAATAAAATGATAGATAGTATTCAGGAAATACGAAAAGCCTTAGATAAGGATTGTTATCTTGCAGCACTGGCATTATCTTTAACATTGCCGGATATCTGTTCTCAGGTAGAGAATGCTGTAATGGATGGGAATAGAACTCTCTATATTAATTGGTTCAACTCACATGCTGAATATGATGACTTCCATTTTCCGATGGCAGGATTTGAGACTCAGACTTTTGATGGCGAGATGTGCTACTCACTAAGATGTAAGGTTTTGCATAATGGTAATACAGAAGTTATTAATCCGAAGTTAAAAGTACTTGTGGATAGTTTCGAATTATTAAAACCTGACGATCAGGATTATAAACCTGGATACACATATATTAAAAAACACAGCCGGATGGAACAGTAAAGGTGATTACCTGTATCGCAATTGATTATTTATGCGAACGTCTCTGCGATATGGCAGAGCAGTTCTACAACGGCTGGGCTAATAAGCAGGATTTTGATGCCACAAGATTTGGAGTAAATGAGATGTTTCCATTAACGTCAAAAATGAATGACAAGGTCCCATTAACGCAGGACATCAATAGTGGTGTCTCGTGGCATGTGGAGACAATAGTTGCACTACATCGGACAGATTCATAAGAATCCTTGATTTGCGCGAAGGCAACGAGGAGAGTTCTGAAGAAACAATTGATTGTAAAGCCAGTGTTTATGCGGAATTCGACGACTGCCAGCGAGTCGGGAAGTTTGTAAAACTTCTCGACTTCAGGCACTTTGAGAGGTTTTTCAGGTTTGACCAGAGTGACCGAAAAACATACAAAAAGGCAATTTCTGATGGAGTAAATGTGTCTGTGGTATTGGACTGCGGCTTCGGAAACACATCAAAGAGAAAGTAATACATTTATCATTCAACTAAATAACAGAAGCGTGAAAGACCGTTCATTTTCAAGAAAAATTGAAAGTGAGCGGTCTTTCTTTGTATCTGAAAGTCATTGTATCAGATGGATTTCAGAATAGATGAATTCGATGTATTCGAGAAAAGCGATTTTATGGAGACGATACGGAATGTGGAGATAAATCAGTTGCATGATTTTAAGAATCATCCGTTTAAGGTAGAGATAAATACGGAATTATGTGAGCTGATGAAAAGTATTGAGAAAGAAGGTGTGCTTGTGCCACTTCTTGTAAGGATAAATCCCTATGGAGATGGGGATGAGGTGATATCCGGTCACAGGCGAAAGGAAGCTGCTGTATGGGCAGGAGAGACAAAGGTTCCGATTGTGATAAGAGAACTGTATGATGATCAGGCAGTTGTGGCAATGGTTGACTCTAACCTGCATAGAGAGAATCTGAAGCCAAGTGAGAAAGCATTTGCGTATAAGATGAAACTTGATGCCATGAAGCACCAGGGAAAGCGGTTACCGGAGGTTTCATCAGTAGATGATGGTGAAGAACATTCCATGATAAACAGCAACGAGCTTCTTGCAAGACAGGTCGGAGAAAGTGTAGCGCAGATAAAAAGATATATCCGGCTGACGAATCTCATCCCTAAGATACTTGCTATGGTGGATGAGGGAAAGATAGCGTTTACGATTGGTGTGGAATTATCCTATCTGTCAGAAGAAGAGAGTGGGATGTATACATACGTTAGAGTGTTCAAAAAATAGTGTAGATGGAATATAATAATAAAATTTGAGTTTACCTCGGTAAGAAGAAAATTTTTACCGAGGTTCATTTTTTATGAAATGGTCTTTATGAAATAGGTTATTGACCATTTGAACTTATAGACATATAAATTTTTTATGCAATGCATAAAGAGGTGGACTATGGAAGCAAGAGAAGAATTGAAAAAATTAAGAGAAAGTACCGGTATGAATCGAAAAGAATTTTGCGAATACTTTGAAATTCCTTATATGACGGAAACAGATTGGGAATTAGGCAACCGGGGAGTTCCAACATATCTTTTGCGTTTGATGGAGTATAAGATTCGGATAGAGCAGTTGGCTGATAAAAAGAATCAAGAGAAGACGGAGGATAAGAAATAATGGATAAGAAAACAATAAGTACTATGAAAAAAATGTTTGATGATATTATGCATACAACAGAGGATGGAACAGTTGAATTTTGGTATGCAAGAGAGCTTATGGGATGTTTGGGGTATACAACATGGCGAAGATTTAAAGATGCGATAAATCGAGCAATTGAATCTTGTAAAAGTGATGAAATAGAGGTTTCAGACCATTTTGCCGACGCCGTCAAAATGGTTGAGATTGGTAGTAAAGCGGTGCAAGATGTGGATGATATTATGCTTACCAGATATGCATGTTATCTTATTGCGCAAAATGGAGATTCAAGAAAAGAGTAAATTGCTTTTGCACAAAGTTATTTTGCTGTACAGACAAGAAAACAAGAAATGATAGAAGAAAGAATTGCTTATATTCAGAGAACAGAAGCAAGAGGAAAACTACGAGAATCTGAAAAAAGGTTATCGCAAAATATTTATTAACGTGGCGTGGATGATGCTGGATTTGGGCGAATTCGTTCAAAAGGTGACCAGGCATTATTTGGAGGAAGAAGTACGCAGGAAATGAAGGAAAAACTTGGCGTAAGCGATAAACGACCATTAGCAGATTTTCTGTCAACGCTTACGATTGCAACCAAGAATTTTACAACAGAGATGACCAATTACAACGTGGAAGAAAAGGATTTAAAGGGAGAAGGAGCTATTACTACGGAACATGTGCAGAATAATACTACAGTTCGTGAAATGCTTGGTACCAGAGGAATTAAACCTGAGGAACTCCCACCATCAGAAGATATAAAGAAGTTGGAGCGTAAAGTAAAATCGCAGGAAAAAAAGATTGCGAAGGAATCTGGAGTACTTCCGAAGAAGATTGAAGAATAAATTTTATTGAATTCGAGTGATTAAAATTTGGAAATGGAGATGAATGAGATGAAACACAAAGTTAAAGTAACAGTATTAGATAAAAAACTCTATCCAGAATTACAGCAACAGTATTGTGATAATCCAATTTCAGGTGTATGCCCTTGTTACAATGTGGGAGATGAGTTTATTTTTTACCGGGATGAGGAAAGAGATGATTTCTGCACATGGGATTAAATACCTTGGTAAAGACAAGTGGTAATGCAGATACCGTTGCAGGCGGTCCGAAAATGCCTTTCTGTTCTGAGGCATGGGATGCTATTTCACGCTATATTTATACTGGATTACAAGGTGGTTCCATTATGAAGGGCTGGATGAAGAAAGAAAATGAAATGATTACCTGCTGTTCGGATGGAACAAGACCTGTCATTTTTAAGATTGAAAGAATCGATTATAAGGAGAAAGAATAGCAAGTCTGGTTATGGGAAATATGATGCCTGCAGCACATTCTCTTAATCTTGTAAGTATCTGGATTCATAGAGCTAAGGAAGAGTTTGAACTTCCGGAATATCAGGAATTATTAAAAGAACTTGGGGTAGACGGAGAGTGGGAAGGAATAAGTCATTGTGCCGTTGGATATGTTGATGGATAAATTATTTCTTTATGTTTCTATACTCTGTAGGAGTCAAGGAATATATTCTTTTAAATGTTTTACAGAAATAATCTGTATTATTGAATCCGGTTTCTGTTGAAATAGCACTTATTTTTTTTTCTGTATTAGTAAGAAGTAATGCTGCTTTTTTTAACCTGTAGCATATCAGATAGTTGACAGGAGATGTATTCAGTACATTACGGAATAAATTCAAGGCAGTACTGATACTCACTTTCCCGGCTCTGGCAATCTCCAAAAGAGAAATGTTTTCAGTATAATTCGAGTGTATATACTGCATCATCATCTGTAATCGTGCAAGTGATGAAGAATTTACGTTTTGAGTTTTAGGGTGACATATTACATTTGAAGTTATGAGTGCCCATATCTTTTGTATTTGAATAGATATTTGTAGTTCATTTTTTTCACTTCTACTAAACTGAATAAGCGCTTGAATTTCAGACAGAATTTTCATTTGCCATTCCTGTGAATTTGAAAAAATGTAATAATCCAAAGATGAGTTGAGAAATGGTAATACAAATTTCTGATAGATTAAGCTTTCTGTCGGAGCAATCAGAGACGGAAGAAAGAGAAAATTTGGAATTGCAGCGTCATTTTCGGAATGCATTTTATGAAGAACTCTGGAATTGATAAAGATTCCTTGTCCTTCGGACATGTCAAAATTATCTTCTCCTACATTAAAGTGAACTATACCGGATTCGATATATACAAATTCAAATTCAGTATGCCAATGCCAGTCAATACAGTTAAAGTCATAATCTGTTATGTTTTCATCATAAAGCTTGTATGGGAAAAGATGAGCTCCGTGTATAGCAGTTTCCATCAATGTATCATCGGTTTTTATACTTACAAGTTGTTTCTTTTCTTTCTGTGGCATGGCAGTTCCCTCCTGAAAAGTCTATTTTACGATATTATACAGTATATTTATGAAATTATATAGTGAAAAACAAATAAAATTGCTATATAGTTCTATTCGATTTTAATGGGTACACAAATATCGTAAATTATGGTCTAAGATATTAAGACACATTTTATGAGAGAAGTGTTTGATTTGGAGATTAGCATTATCTAAAAACAAAGATAGTTGAGGAGAAAAATGATGAAGAATTATAAAAAAACAAAAATAGCGTGTTACTTAGGATTTATTACGCAAGCGGTTGCTGCAAATTTTGCACCTTTACTATTTTTGAAATTTCATACTGATTACAGTATTTCACTTGGAAATATTGCTCTGATATCAACATTCTTTTTCTTAACACAGCTTTTGGTTGATTTGTTTTGTGCCAAGTGCGTGGATAAAATCGGATATAGAGTATGCATCGTTGCTTCTGAGTTTTGTTCAGCTGCAGGCCTTGTAGGTTTGGCATTATTGCCGGAAATAATGCCATCTCCGTTTGCTGGTATTATTATAAGTGTAATCTTATATGCGATTGGAAGCGGATTAATTGAGGTTTTAGGAAGTCCTATTGTAGAAGCATGTCCGTTTGAAAACAAGGAGGCTACTATGAGCCTTCTGCATTCCTTTTATTGTTGGGGAGCAGTTGGAACTATACTTGTTTCGACTGTTTTCTTTATGATATTTGGAATAGACAGCTGGAAATGGCTTGCTGTTAGTTTTGCAATAATTCCTGCTATCAATATTTACAATTTTGCTACTTGTCCAATTGAATTATTAGTAGAGGAAGGACAGGAAATGGGAATCAGAAAATTATTTTCAAATCCTATGTTCTTGATTGCTATTGTTATGATGGTTTGTTCCGGGGCATCAGAGCTTGCCATGGCACAATGGGCATCAGCGTATGCAGAATCAGCATTAGGCTTTTCAAAGACAGTAGGAGATATTGCCGGACCTTGTATGTTTGCTGTGACTATGGGAATCTCACGAGTGTTATTTGGAAAAGTCAGTGATAAAATTAATCTGAATAGATTTATGATTGGTTCCGGTATTTTATGTTTTGTATGTTATTTATTAGCATCATTTTCAGATAATCCGATTATTGGACTTGCCGGATGTATTGTATGTGGGTTTTCTGTGGGAATCATGTGGCCGGGTACAATCAGTATCTCTTCCAAGGCATTTCCAACAGGTGGAACTGCAATGTTTGCGCTTTTAGCTATGGCAGGTGATCTTGGAGGAAGCATAGGTCCAGCCATTGTAGGAAGGGTTGCGGACAAGTTTGGAGGTAGTATTAATGTGGGGATGCGAATTGGTCTGCTTTTCCCGATTACATTATGCTTTGTGCTATGTTTATTAAATATACTTAACCACGATGTGAATAAACAAAAATAGACGCAAAGGTACAAAAAACTGCTGTAAAATGTTCGATTTTGATAACAGGTTAGGGTTTTAAGAGTCTTTTTATGACTTTCTGTATATGATACCAGTCCTCATTTTTATCCCACCCCAGAGATTTATTAACGGCAAAATTTCCGTGGAGCATATAAAGGGAAATTTTTTCTGCCTCCCATTTGGTCACATGATAATCTCTCATAATGTCTGGGATACGCTGAGATTTTTGCATTTGATACAGCTTCCTTAGGATATGATGAGATAAGCTTTCGTCCAGAAAAAGGATTCGATATTTGGGATTGCTGGTGGCGCGCTGACAGGCAGGAAGCAGAGCGTCATCCAACAGTTCATCTAATACATTGTCGATATTATTATAATGAAGGTAAAAGGGAAGAGGTATATGACAGAAAATAAATATAAAAAAGAAATAGCTATATTATTGGAGAAAATAGAGCAGCCAGATGCAATATGCATTGGAGCAGCAACAATAGGTAAATTTATAGGGGTAATTGCATTATTAATATGTGTTGGGTTACTATTTTGTTATCCGCTTTTAGCGATTATTGTAGGGGCAGTAGTGGTTACAGTTGTCATATGTAGCAGTTCAAAGTAACATAAAAAAGCATCTCCATATAGCAGATATTCATATACACCCAAATATGGAACATCAAAGAGCAGTTCTTATTCAAGTAGAAATAGTACATCAGGAAAATCATCAAGCACAACAAGTGCTACTAAGAATTCAGGAACCAAATCGACTTCTACAGGTAGCAAATCAACAAGTTCATCATCAAAGAAATCAAATTATTCAAGCTCATCAAAGAGCAGTTCGAAAAAGAAGAATTATTATAATTCATATGATGATGGCTATGATTCAATTTATGATGATGGCGATTATGATGATTACAGATATGACAGGGATTCAGACTATGCTGATGGTGTAGATGATGCAATGGATGAATTGGGATGGTAAAATTCTCTTAAACATTGGTTTGTTTATCTAAAATAATAGTGTATACTAATAAATAGTTAATTGTTTGGCAGATAAAGATAATGATGGATGCAGTTCAGCAGGCAAGATGTGTTTCATTAAATGAGGCAACAAAGATTAGAGAAAACCTTCTTAATCTTGAATGATGTGCTTATATGTAGAATTGGAACGTTAGGCAAGGCAATACGAATAGACACAGATATAGAATTTAGTATTTTCGTTAGTCTTGGGTTAATTAAACTGATAAATGTGAACTTAGCTGACTATATTGTAATTGTAATTAATTCTGGTTATGGTTATAAATGGATTGATGATAATAAGGTTGGTGGTGGAACACATTCAAATAAGATAAATTTAGAGACGTTGAGAGAGATGCCGATTTCAATCCCACCTCTAGCCGAGCAACACCGCATCGTTGCCAAGATTTAAGAGCGACCAGAAGAAGATACTGCTGACGAGCTGTATGAGCAAATTGTTGCAGAGAAAACTCAGCTTATCAAAGATGATAAGATTAAGAAAGAAAAGCCATTGACAGAAATCACAGAGGATGAAATTTCTTTTGAAATTCCTGCTAGTTGGAAATGGGTGAGATTTTCTGATGTTATGGATATACGGTATGGTACACATGATTCACCTAAATATTATGAAGAAGAGATACCTTTAGTACCCAGTAAGAATATTTCAGGTGGTGGGTTGAACTTTACGAATGTTAAGTATATTTCTGTAGAAGATGCTAAGAAAATTAATGAACGTTCTAATGTTGACACGGGAGATAGTTTATTTGCAATGATAGGATAGGTTCAATAGGTAATCCCGTTATTGCAAATAAAGATAGAGAGTTTTGTGTTAAGAATGTGACTTTATTTAAAAATGCTTACAGATGCAGATATTGAAGAAAAGGTAAGGACTGAGGAAGGCTGTATTAAATATTACTATATTTCATACCAAGAAAATGATACTATAATTCTTACAGAGTGCTGGAAGAGTAAGGAAGCACAACAAAAACATCTAAATCAGCCACATATGTCTGTTGTTAAAGCTCTAAAAGAAAAGTATGTTTTATCAACTGATATATTACAGGAAACGGAATCTACCTTTGAAGAAGAGTAATGGATATGCAATTAAGGAGAATGGTATGGGGAGAGAAGAAAATGTTACTGTATTTAAGGATACAGAAAAGCAGGTTAAGAGCAATAATAAATTAAAGAATGCAGTGGCTAATTCCAGTGCCAATCAGAAACTTATATTAGAGACTGATGAAATATCTGTACCAGATAAGGATAGATATAAAAATACTGCAGAGGTTATCGTATCAAAGAAAAGGACATTGGAAGCTGCATCAGGATATAAGGACTCAAATATCTGCGTACATAATTTTGCTAGCGCAACAAATCCAGGTGGTGGTGTAGTGAGAGGAAGTTCTGCACAGGAAGAATGCTTGTGTAGATGTTCCACACTATATTTTAATCTTAATTCTCCTGATATGTGGGCAGGGTTTTACACACCACATAGAATGGAGCACAATCCAATACATAACGATGACTGCATATATACACCGGATGTTGTAGTAATAAAGACTGATACAGCCAAACCTATGCTTATGCCAGAAAATGAATGGTATAAGGTCAATATGATAACATGTGCTGCACCAAACCTTAGGGAAAAGCCAAGTAACATGATGAATAGTGGTGATGGTGATATAAAAGTTAAAATAACGGATGATGAGCTGCTTGCAATACATGAAAAGAGATTCACAAGAATACTTGATATAGCGTTGGTCAATAACAATGATGTAGTAATACTTGGTGCATTTGGCTGTGGCGCATTTGAGAATAATCCAAGCGTTGTTGCAATGGCAGCAAAAAATGTAGTTGAAAAATATATACATGCCTTTCGGGTAATAGAATTTGCAGTTTACTGTTCTCCAAGAGATAGTCATAATTATGATGTGTTCAAATCTGTCTTGTGAAATATGAATCAAAGATATAAAAGATAGTAATGATAACAAAACATCAGGAAGTAAGAAGTTTATGAGTGATAATAATACATTAGATTACTACAACCTGCATACAGCAGACTTTGTTAATACAACTCAAAATGTTGATTTCCATGAAATACAGGAACTTTTCCTATCGTTTTTACCTGCAAAAGCAAAATTACTGGATTTTGGATGTGGTTCAGGAAGAGACACTAAGTATTTTATAGATAATGGATATGAAGTTGATGCAATGGATGGTTCAAAAGAATTATGTAAAGTTGCAACAAAGTACACAGGTATTAAAGTACAGCATATGCTTTTTGAGGATTTTAATGCCAGTAATGTCTATGATGGGATATGGGCGTGCGCATCAATTCTTCACATAAAGAAATGCGAACTGTCGGACATGATAACGAGGCTGTATCAGGCTCTTAAAAAAAACGGTGTGATATATATGTCTTTTAAGTATGGTGATTTTGAGGGTGTAAGAAATGGAAGGTATTTCACATATCTTACAGAGGAAAGTTTTGATATGTTGATGAAGCCTATACATGGATTTATGAAAGAAAAAATCTGGGTAACAGGTGATGTAAGACAAGACAGGGGTACGGAACAATGGCTGAATATTATACTTCGCAAGGTGACAACCATTTAATAGTTGAACAAAAATATTATAACATGCTGGATATAGAAGGATTTTCACAGATGATGAAAGATCCGTCATATTGTTATAAGTTCTACTGGCTTGAGGCGATTGTTCATCTGATTTCAGAAAATGTTTATCAGACAACATTTGATGATATAATAGACGAAATGATATCAAATGCATGGTATTCAGTAAGAGAGTTCCATATACATCTTAGTGGAATACAAGCTGATGGAATGGTAAGGGACGGGCTTGAAAGGGCAGTGAATTTGTTATCTGAATACAGCAGTTTACCTGCGAATGCATCAAAAGTTGAAATAAAAAATGCAATCAAAGAATATAACAAAGAGCTTAGGGCAGTAAAGGAACAGCTTACCAATATGGTTCCTTATAGGGCTTTGTCAGGATTCTTTTCAAAAAGTGATGAGCCTGCTGACTGGGGAAGTGTAAAAAGACTGACAGCATATATTAAGAAGGTCAATCAGATGATTGTGTCATTACCTTATATTTTTGGAGACAGCAGCAAATTAAAAAAGAAGTATATTTTAATCATGACTGGGTTTTAATGATACAGGATAATACAGTAAATATACTTGGTTGGATTCAGTATGAAAAGGTTAAATGGCTGCAAAATAATAATCCGGAAGTGCCGGGATTAGTATATAAACTGGCACCTATGGATGAAAGGATAAGGAAGTTACCTCATGTAAGGAAACTGTGGGAAGGAATATTTGATGTATGTGAGGTAAAAGATGTATTTACAGGGAAGCCGGTAAATACCAAACAATATGACATAGATCATTTCATTCCATGGTCATTTGTAATGAATGATGAGTTATGGAATCTGATGCCAATGGATTCATCTCTTAATTCCTCAAAGAATAATAGGCTTCCTAAGTGGAAACCTTTCTTTGAAATATTTGCGGGCAATCAGTTTATTTTGTATGAAAAGATATATGAAATGCCTGAGTTACATAAACTTTTTGAAGCCTGTTACAGAGATAACCTTCATTCTATATGGGCCGTAAGGGAACTGTATACTTTTGGAAAAAACAGACAGGAGTTTTGCCACATATTAGAAAAGAATATGCAGCCGGTATATGATTCTGCAAGACGTCAGGGATATGAAATTTGGAACAGAGATAAAGTACAGTAATATAAAAAGCTACGAGAGATAAGTTGGCAAAAGCAACGCAAATATAGAAAATTAACCGCCGCCCTGCAGGAAAAGCAAAGCGGCGAAAAATATTTTATAAATCTCTCAACATATTCAGCTTTTTCATAGCTGGTCTTAATGCAAGATATATGATTGAAGCAACTATAACAGCGATAACTGCATTAACAGATGTGGTTATCGAACCTATTTTAGCAAGTGTCTTTGCAAGGTCCTGAGGCACACCAAGAAGGTATGTCTTATAGAAATATCCGACTACAGGGTCAGCAACAATATTGAATGCCATACCGCATATGCTTGATACACCAGTAGCAACAGTAACATATTTTGCAGAATGTTCCTTAGAAAGGTGGAAGAGCTTATGTGCTACAAAACCAACGATAAGACTGATACATAACTTAAGAATAAATGTCTTAGGAGCGCTTGTTACATAGGCTGTTGATAAATCGCTTATTGTCATGCCGATTGCACCGGCAAGACCACCCCATTCGCCACCGATAAGTAAAGCTGCAAGAACGCAGAATTCAGGACTTATTAAAAGTACCAGTTTGATAATGTTTTATATGGTCAGATTATATGCGGGACAGGTTTACATTTGCAAAAAATGTGTTACAATGAGGAGTACTATGCAGGAGGTAATGCAGTATATGAAGATTATGTTTGCATCTTTAGGTTGTGATAAAAACCTTGTAGATACAGAGAATATGCTTGGAATCCTTAACGATAAGGGCTTTGAGTTTACAGATGATGAAACACAGGCAGATGTTATTGTTGTCAATACATGCTGTTTTATTGGTGATGCCAAGCAGGAGAGTATCAACACGATACTTGAGATGGCACAGCACAAGGAAGATGCTGTGTGTAAGGCACTTATTGTTACAGGATGCCTTGCTCACAGATATAAGGATGAGATTATCAAAGAGATTCCGGAGGTTGATGCATTTTTAGGAACAACTTCTTATGACAAGATTGCGGAGGTTGTTACTTCAGTGCTTGAAGGTAAGGGTTTTAATGTCGTTGATGATGCCAACAGACTTCCTATTGTTAAAGAAAAGAGAATTATTACTACGCCGGGATATTTTGAGTACCTTAAGATAGCGGAAGGATGCGATAAGCATTGTACATACTGTATAATTCCTAAGGTTCGTGGCAATTTCAGAAGTTATCCTGTTGAGTATCTTGTGGAGCAGGCAAAGCACCTTGTACACAATGGAGCAAAAGAGCTTATACTTGTAGCACAGGAGACAACTCTTTATGGAACAGACCTTTACGGAAAGAAATCACTTCCAATGCTTATACATGAGCTTGCCAAGATTGAAGACCTCAAATGGATAAGAATTCAGTACTGTTATCCGGAAGAGATTAATGATGAGCTTATCGAGGCTATTAAGAATGAGCCTAAAGTCTGTCATTATCTTGATATGCCAATCCAGCATGCAAGTGATAATGTATTAAAGCGCATGGGAAGAAAGACAGATAAGCAGGAGCTTCTTGATATTGTTGCGAAGCTGAGAAAAGAGATTCCGGACATTGCATTAAGAACAACTCTTATTGCCGGCTTCCCGGGAGAGACACAGGCTGACCATGAAGAGGTTATGGAATTTATTGATGAAGTTGAGTTCGACAGACTTGGTGTATTTACTTATTCAAGGGAAGAGGATACCCCGGCTGCAACAATGCCGGACCAGATTGACCAGGATATAATGGATACGTGGAGGGACGAGCTTATGGCTCTGCAGCAGGAAATATCTATTGACAAGTCAACACAAATGGTTGGAAAGACTATTGATGTTATGGTTGAAGGCTATATTGCAGAGGACAATACTTATGTCGGACGTTCGTACAAGGATGCACCTAATGTTGATGGAATGGTGTTCTTTGAATGTGACAGGGAACTTATGTCAGGAGATTTCGTATCTGTAAAGATTACCGGTTCAACTGAATATGATTTAATGGGAATAATGGAGGAAAATGTTTAAATGAATTTACCTAACAAACTTACAATTGCAAGAGTTATTATGATTCCTTTGTTTCTGATATGTCTGTATCTTAACATTGGATGTGGCAAATATATTGCAGTAGGAATATTTATTCTTGCAAGCTTAACAGACCTTTTAGATGGTAAGATTGCAAGAAAGTATAATCTTGTTACTAACTTCGGAAAATTTATGGATCCACTTGCAGATAAGCTTTTAGTATGCTCTGCACTTATTGCACTTGTTGACCTTAACAGAATTGCAGCATGGATTGTTATTATTATAATTGCAAGAGAATTTATTATTAGCGGATTCAGACTTGTTGCATCAGATAATGGTGTTGTTATAGCTGCAAGCTATTGGGGAAAGTTCAAGACAGCATTTCAGATGATTACAATTATTATGCTTGTTCTTAATCTTAATGTACCATTTATGAATATTATTAATACTGTTCTCATATATATATCATTAGGATTGACAGTGATTTCTCTTATTGATTATATTGCAAAGAATTATAAAGTTTTTCTGGAAGGTTCGGGTAAATAATAATGGTTGATTATCTCAGCTGTCTTGATAAGGCTCTTGTTGAGACATTAAAGAACAAATCCCTGACTATAACTACAGCTGAGTCATGCACAGGCGGCATGGTTGCTTCGTCTATAGTTAATATAAGCGGTGCTTCAGACATTTTTAAAGAGGGCTATATTACATATAGTAATGAGGCGAAGGAACGTATTCTTGGAGTTAAGCATGAGACTCTTGAGAAGTATAAAGCTGTAAGTGCTGAAACTGCTGCCCAGATGGCAGAAGGAGCAGTAAGAATATCTAAGGCAGATATCAGTGTTTCCGTAACAGGTGTTGCAGGACCTTCAAGAGAAGATGACAAGCCTGTTGGACTTGTGTATATCGGATGCTGCTATAAGGGTGAGACACATGTTAAAGAATGTGATTTGTCAGGCGACAGGCACACGATAAGGTGTCAGTCTACGAAGGAAGCACTTAAGTTTGTTCTTGATATAATTAAGACTAACAGGTAGAGATTATTGTAATTATTAGTTTTATTATATTATTTACTATATTATTTGCTATGGCGTTGAAGACCTACTATTAAGCTTGAAAGATGGCTTGAGTAGGTCTTTTTTGCTGGGATTAGAGTGGGCTGGAGCGAGCTGGAATGTGAAGACCTACTAAGTGAGTGAGATGTGAGTGTTGAGTAGGTTTTTAGAGCCGTATAGGAGGCGTGAATGGGCGAGAAGACCTACTAAGTGAGTGAGAAGTGAGTGGTGAGTGGGTCTTTAGAGCCGGATTGGAGACGTGAATGGGCGAGAAGACCTACTAAGAGAGAAAAAAGTGAGCGTTGAGTAGGTTCTTTGAGCCGTATTGGAGGCGTAAGTTGGCGAGAAGACCTACTAAGTGATAAAGAAGTGAGTGTTGAGTAGGTCTTTTGAGCCGGATTGGAAGTGTGAGTTGGTGAGAAGACATACTAAATGAGAAAGATGTATTACTTGAGTAGGTCTTTATCCTTCAGAATCATCTTTTGTCAAGCAGAAATGTAGAAAAAGACCTACAAAGCAAGGAAAATATTGCTTTTAGTGGTTTTATAACGATATCGGATTAAATATTACGATGAATTGATGCAACTATCATTCGACAGGTACTGCAAGTTAAAAAATGTTGCTGAACTTATGTATAAAATATTATATCGACATATAATAATATAAAATAGGCGTTTACAAAATATATATAATATGATATATTTTTACTATTCCAGTATACAAACAAACATAACGAATAAATGTTCGAAAGGTTCTTGACAATGCAGACATAATAAGATATTATTTAGAAAACGAACACATGTTCAAAAGGAGAGTTTAAGGTATGGTTAATGAAGATAAGATGAAAGCCCTTGATGCGGCAATTTCTAATATTGAGAAACAGTTTGGTAAGGGCTCTGTAATGAAGCTTGGGGAATCAACAGCTAATCTTAATGTTGAATGTATTCCTACAGGTTCTTTAAGTCTAGATATCGCTTTGGGAATCGGTGGAGTTCCTAAAGGAAGAGTTGTAGAGATATATGGACCTGAATCAAGTGGTAAGACAACAGTTGCACTTCATATGGTTGCTGAAGTACAGAAGAGAGGCGGTATTGCAGGTTTTATTGATGCAGAGCATGCTCTGGATCCTGTATATGCTAAGAATATTGGTGTTGATATTGATAATTTATATATTTCGCAGCCTGATAGTGGCGAGCAGGCACTTGAGATTACAGAGACTATGGTAAGATCTGGTGCAGTCGATATTGTAATTGTCGATTCAGTTGCAGCTCTTGTTCCTAAAGCAGAGATTGATGGTGATATGGGCGATTCACATGTAGGTCTTCAGGCAAGACTTATGTCACAGGCATTAAGAAAGCTTACACCTGTTGTAAGCAAGAATAACTGCGTTGTTATATTTATCAACCAGCTTCGTGAAAAGGTTGGTGTTATGTTTGGAAATCCGGAGACAACTACAGGTGGTCGTGCACTTAAGTTCTATTCTTCTGTAAGACTTGATGTAAGAAAGATTGAGACACTTAAGCAGAATGGTGAGGTTATTGGTAACAGAACCAGAGTCAAGATTGTTAAGAATAAGGTTGCCCCTCCATTCAGAGAAGCAGAGTTTGATATTCTTTTTGGAAAAGGTATATCTACAGAAGGAGATCTTGTTGATCTTGCTTCTAATGCAGGTATTATCCAGAAGAGTGGAGCATGGTTCTCATATGAGGGCAATAAGATTGGACAGGGACGAGAGAACGCTAAGCAGTTCCTTCTTGATAATCCAGAGATAAGAGAAGAAGTTGACAGAAGAGTAAGAGAACACTACGGAATTGTGGACGGTGTTAAGGAAGCAGAAGCATCTGATGATGCTAAGCAGGCTAAGTCTAAGAAGAAAGCAGATACAGAAGAGTAATATTAAGGTGGGTTATGGAAGATAATATTGAACTTATTGTCACATCCATTAAAGAACTTACTAAGAAACGCAGGCTTGTATATATTAATTATGAGCCTGCATTTGCTTTATATGCAGCAGAATTAAGAAAGTTTGGAATTAAGGATGGAGAGTCTGTCAGGAAAGAAGCGTATGATTCTCTGATAGATGATGTGTTATCTAAGCGTGAAACGGTAAGAGCGATGGCATTGCTTAAGAATAAGGATTATACAAGAAAAGGTTTGGAGGACAAGCTTAGAGATGGATATTATCCTGATACGTGTATAGATTATGCATTAGAGTATGTAACCAGGTTTGGATATATTAATGATGAGCGTTTTGCAGAGAATTATGTTAATTTTAAGGCAGGTAATAAGCCAAGAAGACAGATTGAACTTAAGTTAAAGCAGAAAGGCGTTGATGCAGACATTATCAGCAGGGTTTGTGACGAATTTTATGCGGATAACTGTGATATAGAATTAGAACAGGCAAAGTTGTTTGTTGAAAGGAAGCATATTGATTTTGCGAATACTGATTATAAAGAGATTCAGAAGGTCAAAGCTGCATTATATCGTAAAGGATTCAGTATGGATATTATTAATAAAGCATTGGATTCTAAGGGGCTTTTCCTTGACATAATCGACAATTGAGTATAATATTAGATTGTTGTATTTTTTGTACAATGAAAACTAAATAAGGAGGTGCTCCTGCGTTGATTCCAATAGTAATCGCAATTATTGCTACTTTAGTGATAGTCGCTCCTATTACTTGGTTTATCTCGTCTAATGCAATCAACAAGCGTAACGATGCAACAATCGGTAATGCCAATGAGAAAGCAAGAGAGATAATAGATGAAGCTCTTAAGACAGCTGAAACCAAGAAAAAGGAAGCTCTTTTGGAAGTCAAGGAAGAGTCTTTAAAGACTAAGAACGAACTTGAGAAGGAAACTAAGGAAAGACGAGCTGAGATAAGCAAGTATGAAAAGAGAGTTCTTTCAAAAGAAGAGACACTTGACAGAAAGATTGAGGCTGTAGAGAAACGCGACTCTAACATTACCAGGAAAGAAGAAGAACTTGGTAAACAGAAGCAAAAGGTTGAAGAACTTGAGAAGAAGAGACAGCAGGAACTTGAACGAATCTCAGGATTGACCTCCGAACAGGCAAAAGAATATCTATTAAAGACTGTTGAAGACGAAGTTAAACATGATACTGCTGTAATGATTAAGACATTAGAAAGCAGAGCGAAAGAGGAAGCAGACAAGAAGGCTAAGGAGATTGTTGTTAATGCAATTCAGAGATGCGCCGCAGACCATGTGGCTGAGACAACAATATCAGTAGTTCAGCTTCCTAATGACGAAATGAAAGGCCGTATTATTGGTAGAGAGGGTAGAAATATCAGAACTCTTGAAACACTTACAGGTGTTGAACTTATCATTGATGATACACCTGAGGCTGTAGTTTTGTCGGGCTTTGATCCGGTAAGAAGAGAGGTTGCAAGAATCGCTCTTGAGAAGCTCATACTTGATGGAAGAATTCATCCGGCAAGAATTGAGGAGATGGTTGAGAAAGCCCAGAAAGAAGTCGAGACATTAATTAAAGAAGAAGGTGAAGCTGCAACCCTTGAGGTTGGTGTACATGGTATCCATCCAGAGCTTGTAAGACTCTTAGGTAAGTTAAGATTCAGAACAAGTTATGGACAGAATGTTTTAAAGCATTCTATTGAAGTAGCACAGCTTACAGGTCTCTTGGCTGGAGAGTTAGGACTTGATGTTAAGATGGCTAAGCGTGCTGGTTTATTACATGATATTGGTAAAGCTGTTGACCACGAGATGGAAGGCTCACATATTCAGTTAGGTGTTGATCTTTGTAGAAGATATAAAGAATCAGCTCTTGTTATTAATGCAGTAGAAGCACATCATGGAGACGTTGAGCCAGAAAGCTTAATTGCTTGTCTTGTACAGGCTGCTGATACAATTTCAGCTGCAAGACCTGGTGCAAGAAGAGAAACGTTAGAAACTTATACAAACAGACTGAAACAATTAGAAGATATTACCAACTCGTTCAAGGGAGTTGAGAAATCCTTTGCCATTCAAGCAGGTAGAGAGGTTCGTGTTATGGTAGTTCCTGAAGTCGTTAGTGATTCAGATATGGTAATCATGGCTCGTGACATTTCTAAGCAGATTGAGGATCAGATGGAATATCCTGGTCAGATCAAGGTTAGTATTGTCAGAGAGTCAAGAGCTGTAGATTACGCAAAGTAAACTAACATAAACCAAGGCTGTTACATAATGTTAATTCGTTATGTGACAGCCTTTTTTGATTTTAACACACTTAATATAATTAAGCATTTTAGAGAGATGTTTTAAAATATTAAGTTATTTTTAAAAATATTTGCAATTATGAAATATACATTGTAGAATAGAGCATGTTGATTATATGCTGATTAGGAGGAAGATTATGCAGTACAATGATATGAGTAAAGAAGAGCTTTTAGCTTTAAAGGAAAGCTTGAACAAAGAGTATGCAGAAGCTAAGGCAAAGGGACTTGCGTTAGATATGTCAAGAGGTAAGCCATCAGCTAAGCAGCTTGATGTTTCATTAGGACTTCTTGATACAATCAATAGTTCATCAGACCTTAAGGCTTTAGATGGAACAGATTGCAGAAATTATGGTGTTTTAGATGGTATTCCAGAAGCAAAGAAGCTTATGGCAGATATGATGGGAACAACACCAGATCATGTTATTGTGTATGGAAACGCAAGTCTTAATATTATGTATGACCAGATTTCGAGAGCATACACACATGGTATTCTTGGTAATACTCCATGGTGCAAGCTTGATAAGGTTAAGTTCTTATGTCCAGTTCCTGGATATGACAGACATTTTGCAATCACAGAAAGATTTGGAATTGAGATGATTAACATTCCAATGTCAGAGTCTGGTCCAGATATGGGTATGGTAGAAGAGTATGTAAGCAAGGATGCTTCTGTAAAGGGTATCTGGTGCGTTCCAAAGTATTCTAATCCTCAGGGATATACATATTCTGAAGAAACAGTTAAGAGAATGGCTGCACTTAAGCCAGCTGCTGAAGATTTCAGAATTTTCTGGGATAACGCTTATGTTATCCATGATTTATATGATGACAATAAGGATGAGATAGCTGATATCATCAGTGAATGTGAGAAAGCTGGTAACCCAGATATGGTATTTGAGTTTGCTTCAACTTCTAAGGTGAGCTTCCCAGGTTCAGGTATTGCAGCACTTGCTACATCTGCTAATAATATTGCAGATATCAAGAAGCAGCTTACAATCCAGACAATCGGACATGATAAGCTTAATCAGTTAAGACATGTGAGATTCTTTAAGGATATAAATGGACTTAAGGAACATATGAGAAAGCATGCTGAGTTCGTGAGACCTAAGTTTGAGGCTGTTGAAAGTGTTCTTGAAGAAGAACTTGGCGGACTTGGAATTGGTTCATGGACAGAGCCTAAGGGTGGATATTTTATATCATTTGAAGCTATGGACGGATGTGCTAAGGCGATAGTTGCAAAATGTAAAGAAGCAGGTGTTAAGCTTACAGGTGCAGGCGCAACATTCCCTTATGGAAAGGACCCTAAGGATTCCAATATAAGAATTGCCCCATCATTCCCAACTCCAGAAGAGATGAAGCAGGCTGCTGATCTTTTTGTACTCTGTGTAAAGCTTGTAAGTGTAGAAAAGTTACTTGAAAACAAATAATTAAATGAATATAATTAATATAAGCTTGCTTTTTATAAGCAAGCTTATTTAATAACCGGGTATATAATAATCAGATGTTATATATCATTATATAGTTGGGAGGATATACATATGGCTAAGATTGGTTTTATTGGAATGGGTAACATGGGATATGCAATGCTTAAAGGTGCTTTAGCGGCATTTTCACCATCAGATATTATATTTTCATCACCAGACAGGGAAAAATGCGAAAGAATATCATCTGAGACAGGTGTAAGATTTGCAGAAAGTAATGCTGAATGTGGCAACAATGCCAAGTATATTGTGCTTGCAGTAAAACCACAGATGTATCCAACAGTACTTAAGAATATTGTCAATGTGGTAACAGAAGAAAGTGTTATTATATCAATTGCACCGGGAATTACTATTGCGTCTATAAATAATGCTCTTGGAAGCAACATAAGAGTTGTAAGAGCAATGCCTAATACACCTGCACTTATTGGAGAGGGGATGACAGGAGTATCATATAATATGACAGATTTTTCATTTGACGAAAGAGATGTTATTGATAAATTCTTTAATTCATTTGGAAAGGTTGTTTATGTTGATGAAAAGCTTATGGATGGAATAGTGTGTGCAAGTGGCAGCTCACCTGCCTATGTATATATGTTCATTGAGGCAATGGCGGATAGTGTTGTAAAGTATGGAATAAAGAGAGATGACGCATATAAGCTGGTTGCCCAGACTGTCCTTGGTTCGGCAAAGATGGTACTTGAGTCAGGAGAACACCCGGCAGTACTTAAAGATAAAGTGTGTTCGCCTGGTGGAACAACAATTCAGGCTGTTTCTGCACTTGAAGAGAATGGTTTCAGAAATGCACTTATCAAAGCAACTGACGCCTGCTATGACAAATGTACAAGCATTAAGTAACATTTTTATATAGAAAGGCTGAATATGAAAGAACATATTAAAAGAGTGGATAGAATTCTTAAATATAAGGGTTCAATACTTGATATATATACAGATGTTATAGAGACTCCCGACGGACATAGGGCAGAATGGGATTATATTGACCATAGGGGAGCGGCGGCAGTTGTTCCGGTGTTAGATGACGGAAGGCTGCTTATGGTAAGGCAGTACAGAGATGCACTTGACAGAGAGACGATTGAGATTCCCGCAGGTGGTCTTAATGGCTGGGATGAGCCGACAATTAATGCGGCGGCAAGAGAACTTGAAGAAGAGACCGGATACAGGTCAGATAATCTTACCAAGCTTGTATCAGTTGTGACTGCGGTTGCATTCTGCAATGAGGTGGTAGATGTATATCTTGCAACAGATCTTGTCAAAACGAGCCAGCATCTTGATGAAGATGAATTCATAGATGTAGAAAAATATACACTGGATGAACTTAAAGATATGATATTTGCAGGAACGATACAGGATTCCAAGACAATTTCAGCAGTTCTTGCTTACGATGCCTTACTTAACCGTAAAAAGAATAATTAAGACAAAGTCTTCATATATTGATTCAAAGTACATTTTGATGGATATATATGAAGGCTTTTTTATTATGGGTAATTAAGAATGTAAGATTTGCTGCATTAATTATTGCGGGAATTATACTTGGTACATGCTTTATAAAAATGTGGCGTTATGGTGATGTGTTTTCAACTGAATATCTGATTGTATACATTAATTCTAATGCTGCATATGCAGATGTATGGCAGGAGGTGCTTGCTTACAGATTAAGGAGATTCATAACATTGGCAGTATTGATGATTACTCCATTCAGAAAATTGTATGTATACTGGCTGTGTCTGTATAACGGGTTCTGTCTTGGAATATGTATGACAAAGGCTGTTATGTTCCATGGAGCAGGGGGAGTAGTTATGGTTTTGGTATGGTTGTTTCCACATTATCTGTTATATATAATGACCGTTCTCCTTATGTGTCATTATTTTCTAAACAGAATTGACACTTTAAGAAGAACGGTCATTATTGTGAGTATGTCATTGTTACTTACATTAATCGGAACATTTGCAGAAAGCTACATTAATCCCGACATAATGAAAATGTTTTTAAACAAGGTCTGCAATATCGTATAAAAGCTTTTCAGATTCAGCCCATCCGAGGCATGCGTCTGTGATTGATTTTCCATAAACACCGTCGCCAACCTTCTGGTTACCCGGCTCAATATAACTTTCAATCATAACACCCTTAACAAGCTTCTTAACATCAGCAGAGTGATGGCAGCTATGAAGAACTTCCTTGACAATACGAATCTGCTCAAGATACTGCTTACCTGAATTGCTGTGGTTAGCATCTACAATAACAGCAGGGTTCTCAAGATCTCTTGCAGCATACATGTTATAAAGTCTTATCAAATCTTCATAGTGATAGTTAGGAATGGTCTGACCGTGTTTATTTACAGCACCTCTTAATATTGTGTGTGTAAGAGGGTTGCCTGGTGTATTAACTTCCCAGTTTCTGTATATAAATGTCTGCTTAGACTGGGCAGCAACTACAGAATTTAACATAACTGAAAAATCTCCACTTGTAGGATTTTTCATTCCGGCTGGAACATCAATTCCTGAACATACAAGTCTGTGCTGCTGGTTTTCAACTGATCTTGCACCAACGGCAACATATGAAAGAACATCTGAAAGATACCAGTAATTTTCAGGGTAAAGCATTTCATCAGCAGGACTAAGATGTGTCTCTTTCATTACATCAATATGCATTTTTCTGATTGCAACAAGACCAGCAAGAAGGTCAGGCTTCTTTTCAGGATCTGGCTGGTGAAGCATTCCCTTGTAACCTACTCCTGTAGTTCTTGGTTTGTTAGTGTAAACTCTTGGAATAATAATAACTTTGTCTTTAATCTTCTCCTGAACCTTAACAAGTCTTGATGTGTAATCAAGAACAGCAGTTTCATTATCTGCTGAGCAAGGTCCGATAATAGCAAGAAGTTTGTCTGATTTGCCAGTGATAACATCAGCAATTTCAGCATCTCTTTCAGCTTTTAATGCTTTTATTTCTTCCGGTACAGGGTACTGTTCTTTGATTTCAGTAGGTGTAGGAAGCTTTGTGACGAACTCAAAACTCATATAATTTTCTCCTTAAAAATGTATATTCAATTAATTACATTTGCATAAAAAACATAATGTCTATGTGATTATAACATTTGTTTTCAAAAATGCAAAATAATAATACAGAAAGTACTCTTTGTGGTACAATATATTAAAGATTGTCGGGAGGCGTGGCTATGAATGTTAACAGAATTATATGGATAGTTTTGGATAGTGTTGGAATTGGTGAGGCCAGGGATGCAGCTAAGTTCGGTGATGAAGGTGCAGATACATTGGGACATACTGCAGAGGCTAATGGAGGTCTTAATATTCCTAATATGGTAAAGCTTGGAATAGGCAATATAGACGGTGCACATAATCTTGAGCGTTGTGATAATCCCATCGGGTGTTTTGGAAAACTGGCAGAAGTGTCTGCAGGAAAAGACACGACAATTGGGCACTGGGAGATGGCAGGAATATATTCTCCTGATCCGTTTCCTGTGTATCCTGATGGATTTCCAGACTGTATTATTGATGAATTCATTAAAAAGACAGGAATTCCAGGAATACTTTGCAATAAGCCGGCTTCAGGAACACAGATAATTGCTGAACTTGGTGATGAACATGTTGCGACAGGAAAACCAATTGTATATACATCAGGAGATTCAGTTTTCCAGATTGCATGTCATGAAGATGTTGTGCCGGTTGAGAAACTTTATGAAATGTGTGAGACAGCAAGACATATCCTTACAGGAAAGAATGCTGTGGCAAGAGTTATTGCACGACCTTTTGTCGGGGAGAATGGCAATTATAAGAGAACACCTAACAGAAGGGATTTCTCACTAAAGCCAAGTGAGGATAATATATTGTGCAGAGTCCGTGATAAAGGGCTTGATGTAATCGGAGTCGGTAAGATTCATGATATTTTTGCTGGTGTGGGCCTTACAGAGTCTAAGCACACTAATGATAATCAGGATGGAATGGATGTAACACTTGATTATATGAAGCAGGATAATAAAGGAATTATATATACTAATCTGGTTGAGTTTGATTCAACATGGGGACACAGAAGAGATTATAAAGGTTATGCAAGAGGTCTTGAAGAATTTGATGATAGACTCGCACAGGTGTTAGACACTATGAAAGACACAGATATGCTTGTTATTACGGCTGACCACGGCTGTGACCCGACCTATAAGGGAACTGACCATACAAGGGAATATGTTCCGCTGCTTGTATATGGAAAATGCCTAAAACATGGCGTTAATCTTGGAACGGGTGACACTTATGCTGATATAGCACAGACGCTGGCTGAGATTTTCGGCACAGAACCGGTTAAGATAGGAAAGAGTTTTCTTAATAAGATTATGTAGGAGGTCTGCATTATGAGAATGGTTGATATTATAGAGAAGAAAAGAGATGGTGGAAAGCTTACTAAAGAAGAGATAGAGTTCTTTGTTAATGGCTATGTCAGGGGGGATATACCTGATTATCAGGCTTCTGCACTTCTTATGGCAATATATTTCAGAAATATGGATTATGATGAGACTCTTAACCTGACGCTTGCAATGGAAAACAGCGGAGACAAGCTGGATTTGTCGGATATTAATGGAATTAAAGTGGACAAGCACAGTACAGGCGGAGTAGGAGATAAGACCTCTCTTGTTCTTGCGCCTATGGTTGCAGCACTTGGCGGCAAAGTTGCAAAGATGAGTGGAAGAGGACTTGGACATACAGGAGGCACTATTGATAAACTGGAAAGTATTCCGGGATTTAACACTTCTCTGTCTGAGGAAGCATTTGTTAAGCAGGTTAATGATATAGGAATTGCAATAACAGGGCAGACAGGTAATCTTGCACCTGCAGATAAGAAATTATATGCGCTAAGGGATGTTACGGCAACGGTCGAGAATATTTCGCTTATTGCAAGCAGTATTATGAGTAAGAAGCTGGCTTCTGGTGCTGATGCGATTGTTCTTGATGTCAAGACAGGAAGCGGTGCATTTATGAAAAATGAGGCTGATGCTGTAAGTCTTGCTAAGGAGATGGTTCGTATTGGAAAGGGGGCTGGAAGAAATGTAACAGCACTTATTACTGATATGGACCAGCCATTAGGATATGCAGTCGGCAATGCACTTGAAGTTATTGAGGCTATCAATACTTTAAAAGGTGAAGGACCAGAGGATTTAACTAAGCTTGTCCTTAATCTTGGAACATATATGATGCTTGCTGCAAGAGATGACCTTGATAAAGAAACTGTAAGAAAAGAATTGGAGAGAGTAATAAGTGACGGAAGTGCGTTGGACAAGATGGCAGAGTTCGTTAAAGCCCAGGGTGGAGATCCTGACGCAGTATATAACACAGATAAGTTAAAGATATCTGATACAATAACAGAGGTGTGTGCAGATAGCGATGGATACATCCAGTCAATCCAGTCTGAGCTGATAGGAAAATCTTCAATGATTCTTGGAGGCGGAAGGGCAGCCAAGGACGATGTGATTGATTTATCAGTTGGAGTTGTGCTTTCTAAGAAAATAGGCGACAAAGTCAGCAAAGGTGATGTGATTGCAAGAATTTACTGTGATAATGCAGAAAAGACTAAAGAAGCAGAAACAATGATTAAGGATGCGTATACATTTTCGCAGGAATTTGTCGAAAAAAATGTACTTATAAAGGGAATAGTTGGTTAATAGTTGTAAATAATTGAATTTTGTGGTATTATAAACACCAAACGGGGCTTTGCCCTAGGTTTGTGAATTGAAAAGGAGAGTTACGATGGAAGTAAGACAGGGTGCTAACGCAAGAGATGTAAAGGGTTATGATACAGAAAGACTGAGAAATGATTTTCTTATCCAGAATCTTTTCCCAGCTGATGATTTCAAGCTTGTTTACAGCCAGATTGATCGTATTATCGTAGGCGGATGTATGCCGGTTAATAAGGAACTTACACTTGAGGCAGGTTCTGAGCTTAAGGCAGCATATTTCCTTGAGAGACGTGAGATGGGTATCTTTAATGTAGGTGGCAACGGTTCAGTTATCGTTGATGGTACAGAATATAAGTTTAAATATAGAGATGGTCTTTATATTGGTATGGGTTCTAAGGAGATTAAGTTCAAGAGTGAGGATTCTTCTAAGCCAGCTAAGTTCTACTTTAACTCAACACCAGCACATAAGACATATCCTACTGTATTCATTGACCCAGAAAAGGATATCAAGGATGAGTTCAAGCTTCAGCTTGGTTCAGTTGAAGGATGCAATAAGCGTCTTAACAGAAAGTATATTTTACCAGGTCAGGTTGAGACATGCCAGTTAGAGATGGGTATCACAACTCTTGAGCCAGGAAGCGTATGGAATACAATGCCATGTCATACACATGACAGACGAATGGAAGTTTATTTCTACTTCGAGATTCCAGAAGAAGATATCGTTGTTCACTACATGGGTGAGCCAACAGAAACTCGTCATATCATCATGAGAAGCGAAGAAGCAGTTATTTCACCAAGCTGGTCAATTCATTCAGCATCAGCTACACATGCATATGCATTTATCTGGGGAATGGCTGGAGAAAACCAGGATTTCGATGATATGGACTGGGTAGACATGAAGGATTTAAAGTAATCCGTCAGTACATATTTTACTAAGGAATGTAACCTGTAGAGGGTTTCATTTATAAATTATTATTAGGAAAAGGAGAATTAAAATGTCAGTTAATTTTTCACTTGAAGGTAAGATTGCATTTGTAACTGGTGCATCATATGGTATCGGCTTCGCTATCGCTAGTGGTATGGCTAAGGCTGGTGCAAAAATCGTTTTCAACGATATTAAGCAGGAATTAGTAGATAAGGGATTAGCAGCTTATAAGGAAGCTGGTATCGACGCTCACGGATATGTTTGCGACGTTACTAACGAAGAAGCTGTTAACGCTACTGTAGAGAAGATCACAAAGGAAGTTGGACCAATCGATATCCTCGTAAACAACGCTGGTATCATTAAGAGAATTCCTATGTGCGAGATGACAGCTGCTGAGTTCAGACAGGTTATCGATGTAGATCTTAACGCACCATTCATCGTATCAAAGGCAGTAATTCCTTCAATGATCGAAAGAGGACATGGTAAGATCATCAACATCTGCTCAATGATGTCAGAATTAGGCCGTGAGACAGTATCAGCTTACGCTGCTGCTAAGGGTGGTCTTAAGATGCTTACAAGAAATATCTGTTCTGAGTATGGTAAGTACAATATCCAGTGTAATGGTATTGGACCTGGTTACATCGAGACACCTCAGACAGCTCCATTAAGAGAGAGACAGCCAGATGGATCAAGACATCCATTCGACTCATTCATCGTTGCAAAGACACCAGCAGAGAGATGGTTAAAGCCAGAAGAATTAGCTGGTCCAGCTGTATTCCTTGCTTCAGAAGCATCAGATGCAGTTAACGGACACATCCTCTATGTAGATGGTGGTATCCTCGCATACATCGGCAAGCAGCCACAGTAATCGCGGACTACAAGCGCAGTGCGCGAATGAATAAAGAACACAGGAATCAAGCTTGCTTGAATTCCTGTGTTTTTTTATGAATGAGCATAGAGCGCGACAGCGCGTGTGTCCTGACCTGCGGTCAGGACACGGCACTGCGCGAAAGTAGTGGGATGCACCTGTTCCGTCCACCAATTTGTAAGCTGCAAGAGCGAAGCGAGTTGCAGCGTCCGTTCCGGCACAGAGGAATTCCATTGTATATGTGGTGTTATAATCAGCCTGATAGGTTGTCCAATATCCTGTCTTTTAACATGATACCTATAGGTAGTCGTATAAAATGTAACCTTATAGGTAGAAAACACAAGTGTCTATATTTATAACTATATAATAAACCTATAAAACTATTTTAAAATTGTATCATATAGGTATATGCCCATCTAATCTGATATTAATCACCAAAAATCACCCTAAATCCATTAAAAAATACCTATAAAGTACATTAAAAAATATAATTTATAGGAAAAGATTCATTTATATGTGTAGAATATGCTTAAATTATTTATAAACAACATATTTAGTAATCAGCCTGATAAACAACCTGAAACACTTATAAAACAATACTTGTAATTATGCCAATCAATGATAAAATCAAGTAAAAGGGGGATATGCACATGTCAATATTTAAGAAGAACACAACCAAGAAAGAGATAGAAACATCACTCAATGAAATCCAGATTAATCTTGAGAATAATTACAAGGATTTAGCAATTAAGGCTTTCAAAGACTCATCAGAGCTTGTTGAACGGTATCATAATGAGTCTTTGATTGATGAGAAAGCGTATGGTAAATATAAAGGACAGCTTGATGTATTTGCAAAGAGAATGGAAGGCTACAGTCACAGACTGAATGTGAAATATTAAAAAGTATTTTTAATTGGGTTTACATTGATGTGTTTTGCTTCTATGACAGGTTGTAAAACAAAGCCACCTAAGGTTGCACATCCATATGTAAAGGAATATGTAGCCAGTTATAAGACAGGCAGTGTTAATGTTAAGGATTTTCTTGAACATGGAGAAGAATTTGCAATTGGGGCAGATGAAAATGGAAAAGCGGTATTTAAAGACCCTCAGAAAGCATTTGAGGCGTTAGTAAGGGATTATTCAGATGGTATTAATCTGATTAGGGATGAGTACAAGCTTGGACCAATCACTCCAAGAAACTTTTATGATTACATGACGTATGGGTATCAGGTTAATACTGGTACAGAAGAAAGCAAGAATCAAGCTGCTTTTGTGACTCAGGTTTTAGATATATATGAGAATAGTTATGATTTTGATAAATAGAATATGTTTTAATATAATAACCGCACCGTCATAAGACGGTGCGGTTATTCGTTAATCCACAACCCTCACAGTACTAATAACGGGCTGCTTACTTTTATCTGTAATCACACCATTCTGATTAGTATCAGTGCAGTCTTTGCATATCTTATCGACAATGTCCATGCCGCTTGTGACTGTTCCGAAAGCTGCGTATTGACCGTCAAGACTTGTTGTATCCTTCTGCATGATAAAGAACTGTGAACTTGCAGAATTGTTAGCAGAAGAACGTGCCATAGATATAGTGCCTCTTACATGACTTATATTATTTTGGACGCCATTTGACTTGAATTCTCCTTTGATTTTCTCAGAAGAGCCACCGGTTCCGTCACCATTAGGGTCGCCGCCCTGAATCATAAATCCATCAATTACACGATGAAAAGTCAGACCATTATAGAATCCTGAATTAGCAAGATTAATAAAATTAGTAACAGTAACCGGCGCTGTGTCTGCGTCAAGTTCTGCCTCAATTGTTCCATAGCTGTTGACTTCTATGGCAACATGGTGTTTTCCGGATAACAGATTCTGGGTATCATCCGATGATGAATTACTGGATGCCTTTTGTCCACAGGCAGTCATGCTGAATAAAATACATAACAGGGGTATGCTTAATAATAAATGCTTTTTCTTCATTTTAACAGGTTCCTTTCTGAATGTATAGAATATAGTATACCATTATCAGCCGATATGTAAAATATTAATATAAATTTGACTATCAAAATTTCTATGCATGTGATATAATTATCAAAGATTTCACAATATATGAGGGGAGATTAATTTAATGAAACTTGAAGTAAAAAATCTTACCAAGTCATTTGGCGAGAAAGAAGTCCTTCACGGTATTTCATTTGATGTGGAAGGCGGCAAGGCACTAGGTCTTCTTGGACGTAATGGTGCAGGAAAGACTACAACTATAAGAATTATTATGGATGTATTTCATGCTAATTCAGGAGAAATATTTCTTGATGGTAAAAAGTTTAATCCAAATGAGCATTTGATAGGGTATCTGCCGGAAGAGAGAGGATTATATCCTAAGAAAAAAGTATCAGAACAGCTTGTGTATCTTGGCAGGTTAAGAGGTCTGTCTAAGGCAGAGGCTAAGAAGAATACTGATAAATGGCTTAAAAGACTTCAGGTATCACAGTATACAGATGTTAAGTTAGAGACACTCAGCAAAGGTAACCAGCAGAAGGTCCAGCTTGCATCAACACTTGTATGTGAGCCTGAGATTGTTATATTAGATGAGCCATTCAGCGGACTTGACCCGGTTAATTCCAAGATATTACAGGATGTCGTAACAGAATTGATAGAAGAGGGAAGAATAGTTATATTCTCAAGTCATCAGATGAGCTATGTGGAGGAGTTCTGTGAGGATATAGCAATAATTAATAACGGTGAGATTGCATTATCAGGTGATATTGCAGATATTAAGGCTGAATATGGAAAGAATCAGCTTATAATATCTGCTGTTGGAATGGGAGCAGAAGAACTGGCAGAAAAGTTAAAGACAAGCTGTGCAGATACATTATCTGTAACCGGAATACATAAAGATGGTGTTATAGTAAAGAATATTCATGAGCTTTCTGGAAATGCACTTATTAAAGAAATTATGAATGCGGATTTAGAGATAGCATCATTTAACAGCTACAGGCCATCGCTTAATGATATATTTGTAAAAGCTGTAGGGGGTGACAGATAATGAAGAAGTTCGGAGTAATATTCCAGTATGAGATTATGAATTATATCAAGAATAAAAGCTTTATGATTTCTACAATTGTTATAGCTGTTCTTGCTGCAGTGATACTGTTTCTTCCAAGTGTATTTGATATGTCAGGAATTCTTGGAATTAATAAAGATGATACTGATAATACCGCTGATAATACGGAGATTACTGATGTTATCATAATCTGTGATGAAAAAGACATATTTGCGGGAACAGGAATTGTAGAAGGTGTATTAAATGATGTGAAGATTGAAAATGTTTCTTCAAGAGATGCACTTGTAGATAAGATTGAAAATGATGAAAATGTTATCGCAGGTTTTGTTGTAAAGAATGCAACAGATTTTGAATATGTTGTTAATAATAGTGACATGTTTGATGATATGACGCAGAGATTTACATATGCAATGCAGCTGCTTAGCCAGTATAACTATTGTAAAGAGAATAATCTGGATATGGCAGAGATTGAAAATGCTTTTAATCCGGTTATCAATTCCGAGACTACTGTGCTTGGAAAAGACATGATGAGTAATTACTGGTATTGTTATGCACTTATAATTATTGTGTTCATGGTTATTATTCTGTATGGAGTAATGGTAGCAACTTCTGTAACACAGGAGAAATCAAACAGAACAATTGAACTTCTTGTAACCAGTGCTGATACTAACAGCCTTTTCTTTGGAAAGGTACTGGCGGGTACATCTGCTGCACTTTTACAGGTTGGAATCATATTTGCGGTAATACTTGGAAGCTATAAGATTAACAGAGACTCATGGGGTGGATTATTTGATAAAATATTTAATATTCCTTCAGATGTACTTATAACATTTGCATTCTTCGGACTTGGAGGGCTGCTGTTCTATGTATTTATATATGGTGCAATGGGAGCACTTGTGTCTAAGACAGAGGACATTAACAAAAGTGCCGGAAGTGTACAGTTTGTTATTATGATTGTATATTTTATCGGATTATCCCAGCTTAATAATGTAGATGGAATTCTTATGAAGGTTCTTTCATTCCTGCCAATAAGCTCATACAGTGCAATGTTTGCAAGAGTGGCACTTGGAAATGTGAGTTTTGCTGAGATAGCTGTATCGTTTGTTATTCTTATTGTAAGCACAATAGCAGTTGGAATATTAGGTTCTAAGATATACAGAATGGGAACATTAAGATATGGCAATCCAATTACATTAAGAAATGCATTTAAGAATCTTAAGCATGAATAAAAAGAGGGCGGCAAACCTGTAATGGTGAGCCGCCTTTAATAATGCGTTATTATAATTTAACAGTTTCGCCGCCTTTTACTTCAACAATAGTACTATTATTTACTGCAAGCCATACTGATTTAACAGAAGGATTATGAACATATTCGTTATCAGCAAAGAATTCAAGCCTATCAAACAATTCGTTGTATTCAACGATATCAGAATTGGTTGCATACCAGATATCATCACGGTTGGCAATCATTTCACAGAATTCCTCAATGATTTCCCAATTATTGTTTCTTTCAAATTCAAAGCTGTGTCCCCAGACATACATCATGTAAAGATACTGCTTTTTAGTAAGTGCCATGAACTTCTTGCCAAAATCAATAAGGTTATGATTGTGATGACATGTTGGAACCCAGCACATATAGTCTTCAGGCATAGAGAATCCGTTCTCATCCCCTATAAGTATAGGACCCTCGGCATTAGCAGCATAGGCTTCTGCAGCTTTAGTGGCAGCGTATTTATCATTAGTAACTCTTGCATATTTGATGCCGACTGATTTAGCAATATCAATTATACGGTTATCGTAAGAACCATTAGGATATGCAAGACCATATATTGGACGTTTGAATATTTTTTCAAGATTATCCTTATCATCGAGAATTTCTCTAAGGGCATTATAATTGTTAAGTCTAATCATTGTAGGATGTGTAAATGTATGGACAGCAATATCATGTCCTTTATAAAGCTCAGGCCATTCCTCCTGAGGAATTCTTATGGCAGGGTCAATAATACCTGTATTAAGATTAAAGGTTGCTTTAAGATTAAATTTGTTAAAAAGCTTTACAAGTCGTCTGTCCTCAATTTTACCATCATCATAACTGAAAGTAAGAACTTTGAATTTGCCACCTGGGAATACCTTATATACTTTATTCATAGTTGTTGTCTCCATATTATATAACTAGTTTAAAATCAACGTTCATATTATATACCACAATTATTTTTATGTCATTCTTTTTTTATAATTAATTAGAACAAATCAGAATGATTAAAATGTTTATTGAAATATTTTATTGATTATGTCGAGTACATGAACTTTTTTTGGAATACACTGCTTTGCTTTAAGACTGATGCTGCGGATTGGTTCATTGTTTACATATATATTAATTGCTCCATATATTTGTGACGAATTGACAGGTGCAGAAAGCACTTCAGGAATATCTGCCCGTATAGTTACAGAATCATCTTCACAGACAAGAAATTCTATTGAACAGTCAGGTATAAGCTCACAGAAACTATTTTTTCCTTTGGATACAGGAACGTAAAATGTGTATTCATTATTAAAATATTTCTGTCGGCTGTATTGCTTTCCAAGGGCTATAAGATAACGGGCATCACTCCATTTGTAATTCTTATTTGGTGGCCAGCCACATGCAAGCAGGGCAATACACAGTGTCCGGTCTTTGTCTTTGTATGCACATACATAGCAGTATCCGGCTTTGTTAGTGAAACCTGTTTTTCCAGAGATAATTCCTTCATCAGGATTTAAAAGCCTGTTTTTGTTGTTAAGCTGGTAATGGTATCTGCCTGTTGTGTCAGAAAATGTCTTAGAAACAGTCTGTGTTATATATAAAAAATCCTGATTATTAATACAATATGCCATGGTTTTTGCAAGGTCATATGCTGTTGTATGATGAAAACTATAATTATCCTCGGCATCAAGACCATTAGGTGTTATGTAATATGTGTCAGATAATAGAATATCATCCGCTTTTTCATTCATAAGGCCGGTAAATATATGTACAAGTATTTCACTTTGTTCATGGCTAATCTCAGAAAGAAATGAGGAATCGTAATTATAATTATTGATAAATGGAGTTTCAGACCTTAAAGAAGGATTTTTACATAGTAAGTAATAAGCAGTATTTTCAGCAATTATTACAGCTGAATCATTATGTGATTCAAGCATAAGTGAGTAGTATAGGTCGTTAATTATGAATTGTTCACCAGTTACGGCATTAAGCTGTACATCAGGCATGGAAGCTGCGTAGGCGGAAGTTGTTGCGACAAAATTCTTGTCACAGTTTTCCAAAGCAATAATAAGAGTCATAATTTTAGTTGTGCTTGCCATGCTTACAGCCGTTGTTTCATTGCTTCCAGAAAGTATTCTGCCTGAATCAGCATCAATAAGAACGGAGTATTTTGAATAAAGGCCTGCTGCCTGAGTTGTTATGGGACAGAATATGCAACAAACCAACAACGATAATACTGGTATAATTAATAAAAAGTTTTTAAATGATTTCATAGAAATTTAATAAAATATCTTTCTATGATTATATTAAAATGCTTTGAAATTATGAGTGCCATAAGGTATTATTATATATAGATTAATATGTGATTTAATACTGTCTGGAATAAAAAAGGAGATAACTATGGCATATATAGAATTTAAAAATGTAAAGAAAATATACAAAATGGGTGATGTAAAGATAAGAGCATTGAATGGGGTGGATTTTAAGATTGATAAAGGCGAATTTGCTGTTGTATTAGGACCTAGTGGTGCAGGAAAGAGTACTATTCTTAACATTCTTGGAGGAATGGATACATGTACTACCGGGGAAATAACTGTAGATGGAAAAAGAATTGACAAGTATAATTCAAGACAGCTTACAGCATACAGAAGATATGATATCGGATTCGTATTTCAGTTCTACAATCTTGTGCAGAATCTTACCGTCAAAGAAAATGTTGAGCTGGCAACGCAGATATGTAAAGACCCTCTTGATATTGTTAAGACAATAGAAGCTGTGGGATTATCTGACAGAATGGGGAATTTTCCGTCTCAGTTATCAGGTGGTGAACAGCAGAGAGTTGCCATAGCAAGAGCACTTGCAAAGAATCCTAAGATGCTTTTATGCGATGAACCTACAGGAGCACTTGATATTAATACGGGAAAAAATATTCTTAAGCTTTTAAGTGATATGTGTAGGAAGAATGGAATTACTGTTGTTGTTATAACACATAATCAGGCAATTTCAGCAATGGGAGATAAAGTTATTAAGATAAAGAATGGTATCGTTGACAGTGTTGTTATTAATGACAATCCTGTTTCAGTAGACGAGATAGACTGGTAATACTATGGAGGCTTGTTCAATATGGGAAAATCAGTATGGAAAGATCTCTTTCGTGAGATTAAGAGGACATTTGGAAGATTTATAGCTATATTTGCAATTGTTGCTATCGGAGTAGCATTTTTTGCAGGAGTAACAGCATCTTCTAATGATATGAAGAATTCAACGGATCACTATTATGATGATTATAATATGAGTGATTTAAGACTTTTATCATCAATAGGTTTTAATGAAGATGATATTAATGCAATAAGAGAAGTCCAAGGTGTTAAAGGCTTGTATCCTGCGTATTCACAGGATGCAGTTATCAGGAAAGACAGCATAGAGACAGCAGTACATATAATGTCAGTACCTGCTAATACTGACAGAGACAATAAAGATTATATCAACCAGTTAAGAATTAAAGAAGGGCGTCTGCCTGAAAAGAACGGAGAATGTGTTGTAAGATATGAAGATACCAGGGATAACTTTTCTATAGGAGATACAATTAAGCTTTCATCTGGAACACAGGATGATATTAATGACAGTCTTAAAGATTCAGAGTATACGGTTGTAGGAACAGTATACACCCCTTATTATGTGTCTTATGACCTTGGAACTACTAATGTAGGCAGCGGCAGGATTAATTATCTTATGTATATTACAGAAGATGAATTTATGTCCGATTATTTCAATGAGATGTTTGTTACTGTAGATGGAGCAAAAGAACTTGATACATATGGAACTGAATATAAAGACCTCATTAAAGAGACAGCAGACAGAATAGATAATATTTCACAAAGCAGAATTAATGTAAGAAAAGATGATATACAGGATGTATATGAAACTTCAGTAAATGAAGCAAAAGAGGCTGCCAAAGCAGTTATATACGACCATGTTGTTGAATCACTTACAGAACAGTACAGTAATTATTTTGTCGGAATGGATGTTTCAGCTATTATTGAGCCATATATACAGCCAGCATATGAGAAAGCACTTGCTGATTATGATTTCAGCAGCATTGAGACGCAGGCTAAGGAAGAATTTGAATCTAAATATGGTGACAGCGGCGACTGGAAATGGTATGAGCTTACAAGACAGGAACAGTATTCTTTTAAAGATTATGAATCTAGTGCAGACAGGATGAAAGCCATTGCCACGGTGTTTCCAATATTCTTTATAGTTGTAGCTGCTCTTGTCTGTCTTACAACAATGACAAGAATGGTAGCAGAGGACAGGGGACTTATAGGAACATATAAAGCACTAGGATACAGTAAAAAGGTGATAGCGTTCAAATACATAGCATATGCATTAATTGCTTCGGTTACTGGAGGAATAGCAGGCTGTATCATAGGTCTTAAGCTGTTTCCGCTTGTAATATATGATTCTTGGAATATAATATACCAGCTTCCGCCAATAGTGTACGACAGCCACATACTTCTTTCAATTATAGCCATTACTAGCATGATTTTAGTAACGGTTATAGCAGCCATTTTTTCATGCTACAGTGAGTTAGAAGAGGTTCCTTCAGAGCTTATGCGTCCGAAAGCACCTAAGAGCGGTAAGAAAATCCTTCTTGAGCATATTACATTTATATGGAAACATATGTCATTCACAATGAAGGTTACTATGCGTAATCTGTTCCTGTATAAGAAGAGATTTCTTATGACTGTTGTAGGAATAGCAGGCTGCACGGCACTTATGACAGCAGGCTTTGGCATTAAGAACAGTATTGAAAGCCTTATACATAACCAGTACGGTGAGCTTATACATTATGACAGTGTTGCCACATTTACAGATGGGGTTACACAAGAGGATGTGGATACTCTTGAAGGTGACCTGTCAGCAGACGGACACATTGATGATTTTCTATTAAACTGTGGTTATTCTGATGATGTTAAGAGCAGTGAAGATACAGAGACAGCAGAATATGTCATAGTTGACGATAAGAATGCATTTAAAGATTATGTGACATTAAGAACAAGAAGAAAGCATAATGATGTGGTTCTTGGAGATTCAGGCGTTGTTATCACTGAAAAGCTCTCTAAAGATTTAGGAGTAAAGAAAGGCGATAAGATTACAGTAACATCATCTGCCGGAAAGCATGCAGAAGCTGTTGTATCAGGCATTACAGAAATGTATGTTAATCATTATGTATATATAAGTACAGAATATTACAATGAACTTTTTGGAAATATTCCTGAACATAACAGAGTTCTTATTAATATTAGCGGTGATGTTAATGAAACAGAAAGCTACATGGGCGATGAATATCTTTCAAGAGATTATATTAAGGGGGTGAGCTTCCTTAATGCCAATGTGACAAGATTCGAGAATATGATTCAGTCGCTTGATCTGGTAACATGGGTACTTATAATATCAGCGGGTCTGCTGGCATTCGTTGTGTTATATAATCTTACAAATGTTAATATATCAGAGAGAAGAAGAGAAATTGCAACAATTAAGGTTCTTGGTTTCTTTGACCCGGAGGTGGGCATGTATGTGTATCGTGAGAATATATTCCTGACACTAATCGGTGGAGTGTTCGGACTGTTCTTAGGAAGACTTCTTCATATATACATAATGCTTACTGTAGAGATGGATGCAATAATGTTTGGATATGCCATTAAGCCGGTATCATATATATATTCATATCTTATAACACTGATTTTCTCAGTTGTAGTTAATCTGGCCATGTATGGAAAGTTAAAGAAGCTTCCTATGGTCGAATCTTTAAAGTCAGTAGAATAAAACGGACAGCCCTTTCATATATTGTGAAAAACAATAGTGAAGGGGCTTGTTTTTGTATGACGAATCACTCTATAAAATCCTTCCGGATGAATTAATTAAAGATATTGGAATATATGCAGGATTACAGCATGTCAGGGAAATACGCCTGCGTATAGGAAGACTGCCTGCTGCCATATGTGATAATGGCGAACATATGGGAACAAGACCTGTAGATGAACATATGATAACAAGAATACTGTCAATAGCAACTAAATATTCATCTTATGCATATGAATCCTGCATGGCAAATGGATTTCTGACAATCAAAGGCGGACACAGAATAGGACTTGGCGGACAGGTTATATGGGAGAATGGCAGGGTAAAGAATTTCTTACATGTGACATTCCTGTGTATAAGAATTGCTAAACAGATGAAGGGCTGTGCTGATAATATAATGGATGAGCTTTTAAAAGACGGGTTAAAGCACACTATTATAATATCACCGCCGGGTTTTGGAAAAACAACACTGCTTAGAGACATTATAAGACAGTTAGCTGATAAATATAGAAAAAATGTAGCTTTAATTGACGAACGATGTGAAATAGCGGCCTGTGTGAACGGAGTTCCATGTAATGATATTGGCTGCAGGACAGATGTTTTAGACGGCTGTAATAAACTTACAGGAGTATATATGGCTGTCCGCTCGCTTAGTCCTCAGGTTGTAGCAATGGATGAGATTGGTGGGGAAGATGATATTAAAGCTGTAAAATACTGCATTAAAAGTGGCTGCGCTGTAATAGGAACTGCACATGGAAGCGGTATATATGATACAGATGAAAGACTTGCAGGTCTTTTCGGAAAAAATGGATTTAAGAGAGCTGTAATATTGGAAAAATGTGGGGAGGCAGGAAAATGTCTGGATATATAGGCGGAATATTAATACTTTCAGGCTGTTTTATGTATGGTCTTTCATACAGCCAGAGATTAAAAAACAGAATAACAATATTGAAAGACATGGTAAGAATGCTTTCTGTAATGAACAATCATATAGGATATTCACTTATAGATATGACACAGATATTTGAACGTCTTGGAGATTTTGATATGTGTTCATATGTCAGAGATTTTACCGGATACATATACGAAGCATTGAATAAATCGGACATTGATACATTTGCATTGATATGGAATGAGGCTGCTGATAAAGCATTTGCAGGAATACTTAGTAAAAGACAACTAGAGATTATAAAAGAGGCAGGCTCTATAAGCACATTTATTGACAAGGACAGTCAGTTAAAACACATACAATCTGTTGTGTGTGAACTTAATGAGGAACTTGATGTGGTTAAGAATAATGCGGCAGGAAAGATGAAGGCTTATATCGTTACAGGAATATCAGCAGGACTTATACTTGTGATTGTACTTATATGAATCGGAGGTGAAGTATGGAGGTAAGCATAATATTCAAAATTGCAGCGGTAGGCATAGTTGTTTCAATACTTAACCAGATATTAAAGCATAATGGAAGAGATGACCAGGCAGCGCTTACTGCACTGGCAGGGCTTCTTATTGTCATATACTGGATATTACCTTATATACTTGAATTGTTTACTACCATGAAGAAGCTTTTTGAATTGTGATAGGGGGTGGTACATATTAATGTGTTGTCGCTTTCGGTGTGTGCAGTTACAGGTGTGATTCTTGCTCTGGTTTTGAAAAGTACAGGCTCTTCAATGGGGACTTTTGTGTCAGTTGTTCTGTGTGTAGGAACAGCAATGCTTGTATTTAACGGGCTTATATCCGTGTACACAAGAATCAATATGTTTACTGCCGGTATTAATCAGGAATATATAAAGCTGATAGTCAAAGTCATAGGTATATCGTATGTAACAGAAATATCATCAAATATATGTAAAGAAAATGGATTTGCAGCACTTGCGTCAGCTATGGAAATATACGCCAGAATTTCTGTTGCAGGCTTATGCATACCGGTTATAGTAACTCTTTTTGAAATGGTTTCAGAGGGAATTGTCTGACTAAGAAAATAATTGCCTTTATGATAGTGTTTCTGGCGGCGCTCATCATACAGAAAACATATATATATGCACAGGATGAGGATACAGTTAATTATGATTCACTGACAGATGAAGCTGATTATAGTGAAATAGACAGTACGCTTGATGATTATGGCTGGAAGGGGGCATCTTTTAAAGAACTTGTCAGGTCGGTTGCCAGTTCGGATACGGATATAGGCTTTAACTTTACCGGAACAGTTACCGAGGCAATTATTTCTAACAGAACAGTTCTGATACAGATATTACTTTTATCTATATGCGCAATGTTTCTTACTGTGCTTGATAAAAATGCATCTGATTCAGCGATGCTTTTTATATCATTCATTCTTATGACGCTGATAGTTGCGGTGTTTATTAATGCAGCAAGGACAGGCTATGAATGTGTTCAGATGTCGGTTGATATATACAAGGCACTCTGCCCGGTGTTTTTTCCGGCAGTTGCATATTCGTGTGGGGCATCAAGTGCGGCAGCATATTATGAGATAATTCTTTTTCTTATGTACATAGTTAATGTCCTTGTGAAAAATGTTCTTATGAGATGCAATTATGTATATATGATATTAGGCATGTTTGATACATTCAGTGAAAAAGATAAGTTCAACAAAATGTGCCAGCTTATAACAAAGATTATAAAATTGTCAGTAAAAGGAATGCTTATGTTTTTTCTGGGACTTAACGGAATAAAAAGTCTGATACTTCCATTAAGCGATTCACTTAAAATGTCCGTTTTATTCAAAGCTGTTTCTATGATTCCTGGTATTGGAAACAGTGCACAGACTGTATCTAAGACAATTGCAGGGTCTGCTGTGCTTGTCAAGAATTCTATTGGTGTGGCTGCGGTTATTGTTATGGCTGTAATAATAGGAATTCCTCTTCTTAAGCTTGTTGTCATGGCATTGTTATATCAGATTCTTGGAGCAGTATTAGAACCTGTGGCAGACAGCCGTATAGTCAAAGCTGTTCTTGTTCTGTCAGGAAGTCTTGAAAATATGATATATATGATTGCTGTCACAGTTGTTCTTATGTGCCTAACAATGGCAATTATATGCTTTGCAACTAATATTAATCTATATGTTTAAATGTGGTAATGTGCAATGACAGGTCTTATTAACTGGTTTAAAACAATATTTATTCTTGAAATTACAGGAGAGATTGCATTAAAGCTTGTGCCACCAAAGTATAAGGAATTCATAGCATTTGTAATGAAACTGATACTTGTAATGGCAATAATAATTCCGCTGCTTAATATTAAGAATGCAGATATAAGTGAGATTACGGATGGTATAAGTAATGGATTTAAAACATATTCTAAGGAGAACGATAATGTCTCACAGGCTTTATATAATACTTCAGACAAGAAAATGGCTGAAAAAATTATAAGTGAAGATATCAATAGCACTGCAGCTTCTTACGGTCTGGAAACTGTTTCTGTAAAATGCAGCTTCACATCAGACATGACGGCGGTCAGTATGATAAATGTATATATTAAAGAAAACAATATTGCAGGCAATGATAATATTGACAGATTAAGAACAGATATAGCTGGCAGGTATGAAATATCTGTAGAACAGATAGATATCAGGGAGGCAGGCGTAAGTGGATAATGGTGGTAAAAATGAAGCATTTTTTACAGGATTACTGAATAAAACAAGGAAAGACAAAATATTTATAGTAATACTGGCAGGGATACTTATGATGGTGATTGCAATGCCAACTAAAAGTTCATCTGCAAAAAGTTATACAACAGGTCCGGTTATATCCACAGGGTCAGAAGATTATGAGAAAAATCTTGGCGAAGAACTACAGCAGATGCTTGAAAATACGGATGGAGTAGGTAAAGTAAAGGTCCTGGTAAAAACAACTGATACAAAAGAGGTTACCGGTGTATTAGTAGTGTGTGAGGGAGGTGATGATAAAAATCTGGTTGCTTATATCACGGATGCGATAAATGGCCTTTTAGGTGTTCCTGTACATAAAATTAAAGTGATGAAAATGTCGGAATAATTATTTTGGAGGCAGTTTTGAAAAGAGTAAAAAAGAATCATATTATAATTACGGCACTTGCTATAATGATAGCAGCAGCCGGGTATATTAATTATGCAGGTGACCTTGATAGTATAATTAAAGTTAAAGATAAAGAAAAGACGGCTGCGGTTGCAGCTGACAATGTGTCAACAGATAGCAATGAGGCTGAGGCTGCTGACACAGATTTTACAGATGAGCCGGGAACTGTTATACTTACATCAGCAGGAGTTAAGTCAGAGGCTGTTGCAGCTGCTAAGTTAAACAGGGAACAGGTCAGAGCTTCAAGCATAGAGAATCTGAAAAGCATAGCTGATGATGCAGGTATTGCTGAGGATGCCAAGAAAGCAGCAGTTGAACAGCTTGCAAAGCTTGAGAACAATGCTGATAAAGAAACGGCAATAGAACTTTTGTTATCAGCTAAAGGCTTTGATTCATCGGTAGTTACAGTATCTGATACCAATGTGGATGCTGTTATTAATGTATCAGAGCTTTCAGATACAGATAAAGCACAGATTGAAGATATAATTAAAAGAAAAACTGGCTTTGCTGCGGATAAGATAACAATAAATATTTGCAATAATTAGTGTTTATGTTATAATCTTTTTAACTTTGAGTTAAATATGAATATATGGAGGACGGTTATGACAAAAGAGTTTGAAGATAGAGGTACAACTTATTCTATACATGAGAATGTTAATATTGGCGAAGTTAAGGTGGCTGATGAAGTTGTAGCTATTATTGCTGGTCTTGCTGCTACAGAGGTTGAAGGTGTTGACAGCCTTGGCGGTAATATCACTAGTGAAATCGTAAGCAAGCTTGGAATGAAGAATCTTTCTAAGGGTGTTAAGGTAACAGTTGAAGAGTCAAGTGTCCTTGTAGATATAACACTTAATCTTAAGTATGGAACACAGATACCAGCTGTTTCAGCTAAGGTTCAGGATAAGGTTAAGTCTGCAATAGAGACAATGACAGGACTTTCAGTTACAGAGGTCAACATTAAGGTTGCCAGTGTTAATGTAGAAAATTAAATTCAGGAGTTAAAAGATGACAAGATCTACAATGAGGGAGCATATTTTTAAGTTATTATTCAGAGCTCCTTTTATCGATAACAAAGATGAGTATGAAGAGCAGATTAATCTGTATTTTGCAGATGCAGATATGGTAGATGCTTCACATCTTAAGGAAGAAGAATATAATTACATCAAGGATAAGACATTAGCAATAGCAGAGCTTATACCTGAGCTTGATGAGAAAATCGATTCTGTATCTGAGGGATGGCCAACAAGCCGTCTAGGAAAGACAGAGCTTTCTATTATGAGACTTGCTGTGTATGAGATGCTTTATGATGAGGATATTCCTACTAATGTAGCACTCAATGAAGCTGTTGAGCTTGCCAAGAAGTATGGCTCGGCTGACAGCACAGCAGCTTTTGTTAATGGTGTATTAGGCAAGTTAATTAAAGAGTAATGCAGGTTTTTTGCATATAAAGTGAGGATATATGGCTGGAGTATATACTGTAAAACAGGTGAATTCCTATATTAAGAATATGTTTAAGCAGGATTTTCTGCTTAACTCGGTTTCTGTTAAGGGGGAGATATCTAATTGCAAGTATCATACCTCCGGTCATATTTATTTTACTTTAAAGGATGCTGATGCGGCACTTTCTGTCATTATGTTTGCAAGTCAGGCAGCAAAGCTTGCATTTAAGTTAAAGGATGGAATGTCAGTTGTTGTATCAGGAAGAGTTGATGTGTTTGATGCAGCGGGTAAATACCAGCTATATGCTAATACTGTGCAGCAGGAAGGTATTGGAGAACTGTACCAGAAGTTTGAACAGCTAAAACAATATTATGAGGATATGGGATATTTTGCTAAAGAATATAAAAGACCACTTCCTGCATTTACGAAAAAATTAGGTGTTGTTACATCTAAGACAGGTGCAGCAGTTCAGGATATTATGAACATTTCCAAAAGGCGTAACCCTTATATCCAGATTGTACTTTATCCTGCATATGTTCAGGGAGAACATGCAAAGCAGTCAATTGTAAGCGGAATTACCAGACTTGATAAGATGGGGCTTGACTGTATTATAGTAGGACGAGGCGGCGGTTCAATAGAAGATTTATGGGCTTTTAATGAACCTGAGGTTGTAGAGGCTGTGTTTAACGCTTCAACACCAGTAATATCAGCAGTAGGACATGAGACAGATTTTACACTCACTGATTTTGTAGCTGATATGAGAGCACCCACACCTTCTGCTGCGGCAGAGCTTGCTGTTACAGAGGTAGCGGCTGTTGAGAACAGGATATATGAATATGAAAGACGATTAAAGCAACAGATGATGTATTCGTTGTCTGCAAAAAGAGACTATCTGGAAAGATTAAAGCTACAGATGGAATATCTTAACCCTGTCAATCAGATATATGATAAAAGGCAGCGGCTTATGAATATGGAAGATAAGCTGAACATGTTAATAAAAAGATGTGCGGCAGATAATAGAAACAGACTTCGTCTGTATGCTTCGAAACTTGAGGGCTTAAGTCCTTTAAGAAAGCTTGATATGGGCTATGGTTACATTGAGAATTCTGAAGGTAATAGAATTGTATCAGCCAGGCAGGTGTCGGAAGATGACGAGATTACAGTTTATCTTAAAGATGGAAGCATCAGATCTAAGGTTATTGAGGTAGGGGAAGCATGGCAAAAACATTAGAACAGTCATTTGAAAGACTTGAAGAAATAATTGCACAGATGGAAAAATCAGACACAACACTTGATGCATCATTTAAAATGTATCAGGAGGGGATGAAGCTTGTCGAAAGCTGTAATAACCAGCTTGACAAGGTTGAGAAACAAATCATAGTTTTGAATGATGATGGAGAACAGGACGATGAGTGATTTTAAGAATGAATTGGAACAGGAAGTAGAATTTATTAATGATTTAATATCAAGATATCTTCCTGATGAGACAGGACTTGATAAAAAAATAAGAGAAGCCATGAACTACAGCGTCAATGCTGGTGGCAAAAGAGTAAGACCAATGCTTATGCTTGAGGTGTATAAGCTGTGTGGAGGTGATGACTGTCAGGTTGTCTATCCATTTATGGTGGCTTTAGAATGTATTCATTCATATTCTCTTGTACATGATGATCTTCCTGCAATGGATAACGATGATTACAGAAGAGGAAGACTTACAACACATAAAGTATTTGGTGAAGATTTCGGAATACTTGCAGGAGACGGACTTCTTAATCTGGCATATGAGATTATGGCTGAAGCACTTATATCAGGTGAAGGAGATATGACGGCGAAAGCTAAAGCAATGGAAGTTATTGCAAGAAAAGCCGGAATAAAAGGAATGGTCGGTGGACAGGCTGTTGATGTTGAACTTACTGGAAAGACATTATCTGAAGAACAGCTTGATTTTATATTCAGATTAAAGACGGGTGCATTAATTGAAGCTGCATTTCTTGCAGGAGCATATCTTGCCGGCTGTGATGAGAAATCGGCTGACCGGTTATGCAGGGCAGCATCACTTATAGGATTTTCGTTCCAGATTAGAGATGATATACTTGATGTGACAAGTTCACTTCAGGAACTTGGTAAACCTGTATTTTCTGATGAAAAGAATAACAAAACAACATATGTTACTTTATATGGAATGGAAAAAGCCAAGGCAGATGTACAATCTATGTCTGATGAAGCTTTAGATATAATTAAGAGTGTTGGAAAGAATGAATTTTTAGAGGAAATTGTTCTTAACCTTATACACAGAAACAAATAAAGCAGGTGTGTTATGATTCTTGAAAAGATAAATAAACCAAATGATATAAAACAATTATCTCCAATTGAATATAATCAGCTTGCAGATGAAATCCGGAGATTTCTTATAGAAAAGATTAGTAAGACAGGTGGACATCTTGCATCTAATCTTGGTGTTGTAGAGCTTACGATGGCACTTCATCTGGCTTTTAATCTTCCGCAGGATAAGCTGATATGGGATGTAGGACATCAGTCTTATACGCATAAGATTCTTACCGGAAGAAAGAATCAGTTTGACCAGTTAAGAAAGTTTGGCGGAATGAGTGGCTTCCCTAAAAGAAATGAAAGCCATTTTGATGCATTTGATACAGGACACAGCTCAACATCGATATCTGCAGGATTAGGACTTGTTAAAGCAAGAGATTTAAAGAATGAACATTACAGTGTCGTATCTGTTATAGGTGATGGTGCACTTACAGGTGGAATGGCCTATGAGGCACTTAATAATGCTTCTTCACTTAAGACTAATTTTATTATTGTGTTAAATGATAATACTATGTCAATAGCCAAGAATGTTGGCGGTGTACCACATATGCTTAGTAATATAAGGTCATCAGATTCATATTATGACCTTAAGGAGAATGTGGCTAATACTCTGTATAAGCTTCCGGGTGGAGATCATATTGTAGACAAAATCAAGAAAACCAAGAGCAATCTTAAGCAGATGATACTTCCGGGACAGATGTTTGAATGTATGGGAATATCTTATCTTGGTCCGGTTAATGGACATGATATTGAGAAGCTTATTAAGGTGTTTCATGTTGCTAAACGAATTAACGGTGCAGTTATCATCCATGTTGTAACACATAAAGGACATGGATATAAGCATGCAGAGCGTAATCCGGCTAAGTTTCATGGAATAGGACCATTTGATATTATAACAGGAAAAGAATTGAAATCGTCTGATAAGCCGACTTATTCTGATGTGTTTTCAGAAAAAATATGCCAGCTTGCCAAAAAGGATAAGTCAATAGTTGCAGTTACCGCAGCAATGCCTGATGGAACAGGACTTAATAAATTCTCCAAGTGGTTTCCTGAAAGATTCTTTGATGTTGGAATTGCAGAAGAGCATGCTGTCACGTTTTCAGCAGGAATGGCAGCAGGTGGATTAAAGCCTGTGTTTGCGGTGTATTCTTCATTTTTACAAAGAGCTTATGACCAGATACTTCATGATGTGTGCATACAGCATCTGCATGTGGTTTTTTCAATTGACAGGGCAGGGCTTGTTGGAAGTGATGGTGAGACACATCAGGGTATATTCGACCTTTCATTTCTGACTTCAATTCCAAACATGACTGTTATGGCACCTAAGAATGGCAGTGAACTTTCAGAAATGCTTGAATTCGCTCTGCTTAACTTTAATTCTCCGATTGCAATAAGATATCCAAGAGGTCAGGCGTATGATGGTCTTGAAGAGCATAATGCACCAATCCGGTACGGAAAAGCCGAGATGATTATTGAAGAGTCTGATATTGCACTTGTTGCAGCAGGCAATATGCTTATTACGGCACTGGCAGTCAGAGATAAACTTAAAGAAAAGGGATATAATATAACTGTTGTCAATGAGCGTTTTATTAAGCCGGTTGATACCGATATGCTAGACAGATTATCAGAGTCGCACAGACTTATAGTTACTATGGAAGAAAATGTTTTGTCAGGTGGCTTTGGTGAAGCGGTCTGTCAATATTATGATGATACATGTAATGATATAGATGTACTTAATATTGCACTGCCAGATGATTATGTTGAACATGGCAATGTTGATATTCTGCGACGGGAATCAGGTGTTGACAGAGACAGTATTATTGAGAAGGTGCTTAACAGATGGGCAAATGTATTGAATAAGGATAAGAGAAATGAGTAAAGAAAGATTAGATGTTTTATTAGTTAATAAAGGGCTTGCGACTTCAAGAGAGAAGGCAAAAGCTATTATTATGTCTGGCAATGTATATGTTGACGGACAAAAGGAAGACAAGGCAGGTCAGTCATTTCCTGACACTGCAGTGATAGAGGTCCGCGGAACAACTCTTAAGTATGTTAGCCGTGGTGGTCTTAAGCTTGAGAAAGCTATGCAGAATTTTGATGTGACGCTTGAAGGCAAGATATGTATGGATGTAGGTTCATCAACGGGTGGATTCACTGACTGCATGCTTCAGAATGGTGCAATTAAAGTCTATGCTGTCGATGTAGGACATGGACAGCTTGACTGGAAGTTGCGCAATGATGAGAGAGTTGTATGCATGGAAAAAACTAATATCCGTTATGTAACCCCTGATGATGTTGCGGACAGAATACAGTTTTCAAGTATAGATGTATCATTTATCTCACTTACTAAGGTACTTACTCCAGTAAGAAATCTTCTTACAGATGATGGCCAGATAGTGTGTCTTATCAAGCCGCAGTTTGAGGCAGGACGTGAGAAGGTAGGAAAGCATGGCGTTGTAAGAGATAAAGATGTGCATATAGAAGTAATCAATAAGGTTATTGATTATGCAATGTCAATAGGATTTGAAATCCTTAATCTTGAGTTCAGTCCTGTTAAGGGACCTGAGGGGAATATTGAGTATCTGCTGCATTTGCAGAAAATTGCAGAACCACAGATAAAGGAAATTCCATTTATTGTAGAAAATGTAGTTGAAAAAGCTCACGAAGTATTGTAATATATATTTAATTCTTTTCGTATACTAAATGAGGTTCAGCATGAAATATTTTTATATTGTTACTAACAGGTTTAAAGATCCTGATGGTGTTAATACAAGAAAGATTGCACATTTTTTACGCTCAAAAGGAGCTGAATGTGTATGCCAGATAGAACAGGAAAAGGCATTTAATAAAACAGGTTCATACAGTGATGTAAGACTGGTTCCTGATAATACTGAATGTGTTATTGTTCTTGGAGGTGATGGTACACTTATTCAGGCATCAAGGGAGTTGTCTGAGAAGGATATTCCTTTTATAGGCGTTAACATCGGAACTCTTGGTTATCTTACAGACACAGATATGTCAAGCTTTGAGGAGACATTAGAGAGTCTTCTTAGAGATGATTATGAGATTGACAGACGCATGATGCTTGATGGATGTATATATCGCGGTGAAGAACGCATTTTTTCTGATATGGCACTTAATGATGTTGTAATTAACAGAAATGGTGCTTTAAGAATTATTGATTTTGATATATATGTCAATGGCGAGTATCTTAATACATATTCGGCTGACGGGGTAATTGTTTCGACCGCAACAGGATCGACAGCGTACAGTCTGTCAGCAGGAGGACCTATAATACAGCCGACAGCAAGACTTATAATGGTGACACCTATATGTCCGCATTCACTTAATCAGAGAAGTATTATATTTGCTGCTGATGATGAGATTATGATTGAGATGAAGGATAATAAAAGTTCATCAGGAAGAATGACGGGTTCTCTTAAGAATGACAGCGCAAGAGTTGCCACATTTGATGGAGAAAGCTTCTGTGAAGTTGTAACGGGAGACAGAATTGTTATTACGCAGTCAGAGCGTATATCAAGATTTGTCAAGACAAGCAGAATTTCATTCTTAGAGAGAATAAGGAACAAAATGTAGTTGGGGATAATTATGAAAACAGACAGACATAAAAAGATATTAGAATTAATTGACAGATATGAAATTGGTACACAGGAGGAACTGGCAAAGATTCTTAACGATGAAGGCTATAATGTTACACAGGCTACTGTTTCAAGAGATATAAGAGAACTTAATCTGTCAAAGGTTTCTGTGGATGGCAAGAGAACAAGGTATGCAACACTTACAAAGGACAAACCTGTTGCAAGTGATAAGTTTTTAACGGTTCTTAAAGAAGGCTTTGTATCAATGGATATGGCACAGAATATTCTTGTGATTAAGACAGCACCAGGTATGGCAATGGCTGTATGTGCTGCTATTGATGCGCTGGAATGGAATGAGATTGTCGGTTCTATTGCAGGAGATGATACTATCATGTGTGCAGTAAGGACAGTTAATGATACTTTGCTTGTTATGAATAAGATTAAGAAACTTATTAAGAATAATTAATAGACAGAATTGAAAGGCAGGGTATGTTAGTTAATTTACATGTTAAGAATCTTGCGTTAATAGAAGAAGAAAATATTGATTTTGATGAAGGACTTAATATACTTTCTGGTGAAACTGGTGCAGGTAAATCTATTATTCTTGGTTCTATTAATGCTGCATTAGGAAGCAAGACATCACCTGACTTTATAAGGTCAGGATGTGAATATGGACTTTCAGAGATAACATTTGCAATACCAGAAGATAAGATTGAACGAATCAAAGAACTGGGGGTTATATCATGTGATGACGGTGAACTTGTTATTTCGAGGAAAATCATGGCAAATCGTTCGCAGATTAAGGTTAACGGACAGTCTTTTACATCAGCCCAGACAAGAGTTCTTGCACATGAACTGATTGATATTCACGGACAGCATGATAACCAGCTTCTTATGGATGAGAGTAATCATTTGTCTGTAATTGATGATTATGATAACAGTATTAATCCACTTCTTGATTCGTATAAAGAATGCTATAAGGAATATACTATATGCAAAAAAGCATATGAAAGTCTTTCTGGTGATGATGAATCAAGGATTAAAGAGATGGCTTTTCTTCAATATGAAATCAATGAGCTTGAATCAGCTGCTTTAAAACCTGGAGAAGATGAACAGATTGAAGCTGATTACCGGAGAATGAGTAACTTTCAGAAGATTGCAGGAAATCTTTCTGAGGTGTCGATGCTGCTTTCAGAAGGTGACAATAATCTTAGTGATATGGCAGGAGCTGCATTAAAGAATATGATAGCTGCAAGCGAATATGATGAATCTTTGAAAGATGACTGTGATATTCTAGCTGATATTGAGAATCTTATATCAGATGTGGCTCATAACCTTTCATCTTATATGGATGATTTTACATTTGACCAGTCTGAATTCAATACACTTGAAGAAAGACTTGATATGATTAATTCTCTTAAGATGAAATATGGCAAGTCGATTGAAGATATATTATCTGTTCTTGATGATAAGAAACAGAAGTTATCTGAATATGAGAATTATGATGAAGTTGTTGCTGCAAGAAAAGCTGAATATGATAGAGCTTATAAAAAACTTATGAATGCGGCTTCTCTTTTAAGCAGCCAGAGGAAGAAAACAGCACTAAATTTTTCGCAGGATATAATAAATGCCTTAAAACAGCTTAATTTTCTTGATGTAAGATTTGAAGCTGAATTTGAAGAGAAAAATCCTGATTCAACCGGAACTGACAATGTCAGGTTTATGATATCAACTAATCCGGGTGAAGATATGAAGCCTCTTGCAAAGATTGCATCAGGTGGAGAATTGTCAAGAATCATGCTTGCTATTAAAAGTGTAATGGCAGAGACAGATGTATCCAAAACACTGATATTTGATGAGATTGATGCAGGAATCAGCGGAAAGACGGCACAGCTTGTTGCAGAGAAGTTAAATACACTCTCAAAAACCCATCAGATAATATGCATTACCCATCTGCCCCAGATTGCTGCAATGGCTGATAATCATTATGTTATTGAGAAGTCTACTAAAGATAACAGGACAATAAGTAACATAACAAAGCTTTCATATGATGAAAGCATAGGTGAATTAGCAAGAATGCTTGGTGGTTCAAGTATTACAGATGCAGTTGTGTCTAATGCAAAGGAACTTAAGAATATGGCACAGACGTCAAAAGATAATTAAATACATTTTAACTAAATTTACAGTAATACCCTTTTTTAAAAGTATTTCATTGGTCAATACTAATCTTAGAAGGATGGTGGATTGATATGAAGAATTTTAAAAAAGGGTTAATTTATGCCGCGTTTCTGGTATTTTGCATATGTTTTGGAGCTGATATATACTGTAATTCAATTAAGAATAAGATTCCAGATAAGCTATATATATATAAGCAGGATAAGGCTGTATTTTCAATGGACATACCTGTTGTCGGAACTGTATATGACAGTAGTAATAACATATGTGCCGATAATATTGATTTTGGAAAACAGGTTACAATCCAGTCAGGAGATACCGGTAAGTATTATGTGGATTATAAACTTTTCGGACTGCTTCCTGTCGCAAGGACACATATGGAGGTGGTCGATGAAAAATACATTTATTCTGGTGGTTTTCAGGTCGGAATATATCTTAAATGTAATGGAGTATATGTTGTTAATACAGAAACAATATGCACATATGATGGGCAGAATGTTGTTCCTGCCAAAGGAAAGATTAATAAAGGTGATTATATAATTAAAGTTAATGGTTCTCAGACAGATACGAAAGAACAGCTTTTACAGGCGGTGTCAGAATCGGCGGGAAATAGTATGGACATAACTGTCAGGCGAGATGGTCAGGAAATTGAAGAGCAGATTATACCTGTGAAAAATGTTGCAGGAGAATACAAAATTGGAATCTGGGTTAAAGATGATACACAGGGTGTTGGAACTGTTACTTATGTGTGTGAAGATGGCACATTTGCCGCATTAGGACATGGAATATCAGATAACGAAACAGGGAAGGTACTTGATATAAAAGATGGCATGATATACAGAACAAGGATTCTGTCTATTGTACCTGGAAAAAATGGAGAGCCGGGAGAGCTTCTTGGTACTATTGATTATAGAGAGGACAACATAGGAAGTATAAGGCGTAATACTGATAAAGGCATATACGGTGAAAATGCGTACTCTTTATATAAGGAGTATTCGCCTGAATTGATGAAAGCAGCCGGGTCATATGAAGCTTCAAAAGGAACAGCATATGTAAGGTTTTATAACAATGGCAGTTTTCATGATTATGAAATTGATATAACAGATTTGAAGTATGGCGATTCTAAGAATATAACATTTAAAGTGACATCAGGAGAGCTTCTCGAGCTGACTAATGGAATTGTTCAGGGGATGAGTGGGAGTCCGATTATTCAGAATGGAAAGATAATTGGGGCTGTCACACATGTATTTGTTGATGATTCCACTTGCGGATATGGTATATTTATTGATAGAATGCTGGATAAAGATGAAAAAGAAACTAATTAAGAAAAGGATTATGATACGATGGAAAGAGAGAAATTTGGCAGCAGACTTGGATTCATACTTATAAGTGCAGGCTGCGCAATCGGAATTGGAAATGTATGGCGTTTTCCATATGTTGCAGGCAATAATGGAGGTGGAATATTTGTTTTATTATATATGTTGTTCCTTCTTATGTTTGGAATTCCTGTACTATCAATGGAACTTGCAATGGGAAGAGCTTCTAAAAGCAGTATAATAAGGGCATATCATGAACTGGAGCGACCTGGACAGAAGTGGCATATTCATGGATATCTTGGAATGATAGGTAATTATATACTTTTGTTCTTCTATACTACTGTTTCAGGATGGATGTTAGGATATTTTATTAAGTATGTAACTGGTGATATTACTAAAAATACTGACAGTTCACAGATGTTTGCTGATGTAATTGCTAATCCATGGATAATGTTTGTATGGATGGCAGTGATAGTTCTTATTGCGGTTATTGTCTGCAGTATGGGACTCCAGAATGGTGTTGAGAAGATTACAAAATATATGATGCTTATTCTTCTTGGACTTATTGTTGTTCTTGCTATCCACAGTCTTACGCTTGATGGTGCCGCAAAGGGAATGCAATATTTTCTTATTCCTGATATGAATAAGATTGAAGAGGCTGGTCTTGGAAATATTATTATTGAGGCAATGAGGCAGGCTTTTTTTACTTTAAGTGTGGGAATGGGCTCAATGATGATATTTGGAAGCTATATTGGGAAAGAACGAGCACTTGTAGGAGAGGGAATACAGATTACATTACTTGACACATTTGTTGCAATTATGTCAGGAGTTATCATATTTCCAGCATGTATGTCATATAATATACCAACAGACAGTGGTCCAAGCCTTATATTTGTCACACTTCCAAAGGTGTTCGAACATATGTCAGGTGGAAGATTCTGGGGCGCAATGTTTTTCCTTTTTATGACATTTGCGGCATTATCCACAGTTATTGCTGTTCTGGAGAATATTATTGCATGCAATATGGAAGCTTTTGGATGGAACCGTAAGAAAGCAGGTGTAATTAACCTGTTTATTATAATTATCATGAGTATCCCGTGCATTCTTGGGTTCAATGTATTAAGCGGATTTACACCGCTTGGCGCTGGAACTAATGTGCTTGATCTGGAAGATTTTCTTGTAAGCAGTCTTATTCTTCCTATAGGAAGCCTTGTTATACTTCTATTCTGTACGACTAAGCTTGGCTGGGGATATGATAATTATATGAATGAAGTTAATACAGGAAAGGGTATCGGCATGCCTAAGATTTTTAAGTTTTATCTTAAATATATCCTGCCTCTGATTATTTTATTCATTATTATTGATGGTTTGATTTAATAAATAAAAAACTGTGTCGAATTTTGTCGAATGCTGCGATATATTGCGATAAAAAGTGCTTGCAGACTGCTGCTGTAAAAACTATACTAACTATTGTGAAGTTGAAAAATGTCGGATTATTTAATTTTCACATTATGAAAGGGCTTGAATGTATGGAGAGGACTAAAATAGCTATCGCAGATGATAATCAGAGTATTCTGGAGGCATTAAGGAGTGTAATTGATGAGGAAGATGACATGAGAATTGTTGGAACGGCTGATAATGGTGCAGATACCGTGAAAATGATTCATGAGAGCCAGCCGGATGTTGTTTTACTTGATCTTATAATGCCTGGGATAGATGGAATTACTGTTATGGAAAAAGTAAGGGCAGACAAAACGTTAGATTCAAAGCCAGACTTTATTGTAATAAGCGCTATAGGCAGAGACAGTGTAACTGAGGATGCATTTAATATGGGAGCAGCATATTACATAATGAAACCATTTGACAATGAGGTGCTGGTTAACAGAATACGATACATAAGAAATCAGCATAACAAAGTAAATGTTAAAACAGTGCCAAGAGAACCGGTTTCTATTACAGACAGAAATCTTGAGACAGATATAACAAATATAATTCATGATATCGGGATTCCGGCACATATTAAAGGTTATCAGTATCTTAGGGATTCAATTACTTTATCAGTAAAGGATGCAGAAATTATAAACAGTGTTACAAAAGTACTTTATCCAACTATTGCAAGAAAATACGAAACTACACCCAGCAGGGTAGAGAGAGCTATAAGACATGCAATTGAAGTTGCATGGAATCGTGGTAATACAGATACACTGAATGATCTGTTTGGGTATACTATTAACTGTGGAAAAGGAAAGCCAACTAATTCAGAATTCATCGCATTGATTTCAGATAAAATCCGTCTGCAGTACAATATTAGATAATATTTAATATAAAAATGTTCACATATTTTTCATGTATATTTAATTGTAAAGCCTTGATAAATAGCAGCGTTTATATTATAATTACAAAATCGTAAACGATTTTTAACAATTTTGTAATAATTATTTTAGTTGAGGTTATATATGCGTAAGAGAATATTTAAAGGTTTTGCAGCCGTGTTATTATCATCTACATTAACTGTATCCACAGTATTTGCTGTATTTGCAGATGACGTTGATAAGTTAAAGCAGCAGAAGCAACAGACACAACAGGAATTGGATAATCTTCAGGATCAGTGGGCTTATCTGTTACAACAGATGGATGATCTGGAACTTAAGATGGCTAATAAATCTGATGAAATAGATGCAGCTAATGTAAAACTTGAAGAGGCAGAGAAGATTCAGTCAGCGCAATATGAGGATATGAAGCTTCGTATCAAGTATATGTATGAAGACCAGTCTGTATCATTAGCTGAAGTTTTCCTTACTTCATCAGACATGAGTACAATGCTTAATAAAGCAGTGTATATGCAGGAAGTTTATAATTATGACAGAAACAAGCTTGATGAAATGGCTCAGACAGCTAGTGAAATCAAGGAACTCAAGGAAAAACTTGAAAGTGATAAGCAGGAACTTGATGAAGCGCAGACACAGCTTACTGAGAAGCAGGCATTGCTTTATAGTACTATTCAGGAAACACAGGCTAAGGCTGATGATGTAAACAGCCAGCTTGAATCAGCTGTTAAGAAAGCGGCAGAAGTTGCGGCTAAGAGAGAACAGGAACGTCAGGCAGCAGCGGCGAAACAGAACCAGCAGATTAATACAACAGTTACACCGGCAAAGGGTGATTCATCTGTAGCAAGTGGTGTTGTTTCACTTGCATATTCACTTCTTGGAGTTCCATATGTAAGCGGTGGAAGTTCACCATCAGGTTTTGACTGCTCAGGATTTACTTCTTATCTGTTCAGACAGTATGGAATTAGTATTTCAAGATCATCAAGTGCCCAGGCATATGGTGGTACAGCGGTTAACGGACTTGCCAATGCACAGCCTGGCGATGTTATATGTTATCCGGGACATGTTGGATTATATGTAGGTGGGGGACAGATGATTCATGCTAATGTTCCAGGCGGTTCAGTAAGGCTTGTTGGTGTTAATTCAATAGGTATGAGTGTAATTGCTATAAGACGTTACTGGTAATATTATAATATATGTGATATAATGAGTGCAGTTTTACAAGGACTGCACTTATTTTTTTATAAATGCATGAAGAGTATGGGATTATAATTAAGAAGAAATGAGGACTAATGTATGAAAAATGTATTGTTGATTGCATCAGAAGCTGTACCATTTATTAAGACAGGCGGACTTGCTGACGTTGCAGGTTCACTTCCTAAGTATTTTGACAAGACTAAGTTTGATGTAAGGGTAATGATACCTAAGTATACATGTATACCTTGGGAGTATCGTGAAAAGATGGTTTATAAGACACATTTTTACATAGATCTTGCATGGAGAACACAGTATGTAGGTGTTTTTGAATTAGAGTGGAATGGTGTGACATTTTACTTTATTGATAATGAATTCTATTTTGGTGGTAATAAGCCATACAGCTGGATTCATGAGGATATTGAGAAGTTTGCATTCTTTAGCAAGGCTGCACTTTCAGCTCTTCCTGTGCTTGGCTTCAGACCAGACATAATTCATTGTAATGACTGGCAGACAGGTCTTATTCCTGTATATCTTAAGGAAAGATTCTCTCAGGGAGAGTTTTATCAGGGTATCAAGTCTATTATGACTATACATAATCTTAAGTTCCAGGGCATATGGGATCTTAAGAAAGTTAAGGATATTACAGGACTTCCAGATGAATATTTTACATCAGATAAGCTTGAAGCCTATGATGATGCTAATTACTTAAAAGGTGGTATTGTATATGCTGACAGGGTTACAACTGTAAGTGAAACTTATGCAGAAGAGATAAAGACACCGTTTTATGGTGAGAATCTTGATGGCCTTATGAGAGCAAGATCTAATGTTTTATCTGGTATTGTTAATGGTATTGATTATGATGAATATAACCCAGAGACAGATAAGAGAATTTACAACAACTATAATCAGGTAACCTTTAGAAAAGAAAAGTGGAAGAACAAGGTTGCACTTCAGAAGGAACTTGGACTCACAGAGGATAAGGGTAAGTTTATGATTGGGCTTGTATCGAGACTTACAGATCAGAAGGGACTTGATCTTGTAGCATATGTTATGGATCAGCTTTGTGCAGAAGATGTACAGTTTGTTGTTCTTGGTACCGGTGAAGAGAGATATGAGAATATGTTCAGACATTATGACTGGAAATATAATGACAGAGTATCAGCTAATATATATTATTCAGAAGATATGTCACATAAGGTATATGCAGCCTGTGATGCATTTCTTATGCCGTCATTATTCGAACCTTGTGGTCTTTCACAGCTAATGAGCCTTAGATATGGAACAGTTCCTATAGTAAGAGAAACAGGTGGCCTTAAGGATACTGTAGAGCCATATAACGAATATGAAGGTAAGGGAACAGGATTTTCTTTTGCTAATTATAATGCACACGAGATGCTTGGTATTGTTAATTATGCTAAGGATGTATATTACAATCATAAGAGAGAGTGGAATAAGATTGTTGACAGGGGAATGAAGACAGACTTCTCATGGAACAGTTCAGCTAGAAAGTATGAAGAACTTTATAATTCACTTTAATTAAGTGACAGTTTTGTATTTAACGGTGATTTTCTATAAAAGAAAAAGGAAGCTGCGATAAAAGCAACTTCCTTTTTTAATGCAGGTGGCGGGACTTGAACCCGCACGATGTTACCACCGGCAGATTTTGAGTCTGCTGCGTCTGCCATTCCGCCACACCTGCGCGACTTTGATAGTTTATCATAATAAATCTTAAAAATCAAGTAAAGAATACTTGCGTACATAATAAATTTCGAATATTATTTTATTATTGTATTATAATCCTTTTATGGAGGCGTTTATGGATAACTGTAAGGAAATCCAGAGCAGGATAGAAAGCTTTGAACATGGCAATCTGTCACTTAAAGATGAAGAAGCATTTACCAATCATATTCTTAACTGTGCAGACTGTCGTGAAGAGATGGAGATATATTATATAATTTTATATGGATTAGAAGATGATAATGAGAAAAGAACAGAGAACAGCAGATATAGTGCATATTTAGATGCATTTGATTTTACAGGGCTGGTTGAGCAGAAGCTTAAGGACAGTGAGGCTAAATGTTTGTTTTTAAGACAATGGACTCATTTTACCAGGGTAAGATATATTTTTGTTTCTACAGTTATGGTTCTTACAGCATTGCTTCTTATCATTATTAAATTCTTTTAAAGATGGGAGATTGTTATGGGTGAAAAACTTATATTAATAGATGGACACAGCATATTAAACAGGGCATTTTACGGAGTTCCTGACCTTACTAATGCAGAAGGCATACATACCAATGCCATGTATGGCTTTCTTAATATTTTATTTAAATTTCTTGATGAAGAAAAACCTGACTATATTACAGTTGCATTTGATTTATCTGCACCGACATTCAGACATAAGGCATTTGATGGATATAAAGGAACAAGAAAGCCTATGCAGCCAGAGCTAAAGCAGCAGGTTCCTCTTATGAAGGAGCTTCTTAAGTCAATGAATATTACAGTTGTAGAGCAGGAGGGATACGAAGCTGATGATATTCTAGGTACAATTGCTAAGGAAAGTGCTGCGAAAGGAATTGATGTATCAATTGTTTCAGGTGACAGAGATTTACTTCAGCTGGCAGATGAGCATATTAAGATAAGAATACCAAAGACAAAGAAAGGTGTAACAGAGGTTGAAGATTATTATCCATCAGATGTATTTGAACTGTATGGAGTTACTCCTCATGAATTTATAGATGTTAAAGCCCTTATGGGCGATACATCTGATAATATACCGGGAGCACCGGGGGTAGGACCTAAGACAGCGTCTGCCATTATTCAGAAATATCATAGTCTTGATAATGTTTTTGAACATCTTTGCGAGTTGAAGCCGCCTAAAGCAAAAACATCAATAACTGAGAATATCGATCAGATTAAGATGAGCAGATTCTTGTCAGAGATTAAAATCGATGTTCCGATTGATTATAAAGTTGAAGATTCTAAAGCAGGTGATTTCTTTAATGAGAATTCATATGAACTTTTTAAGAAGTATAATTTTAAAAATATGCTAAAGAAGTTTGAGAATACAGATATAATTGCAAAAGATCCTGAATGTTATGAATATTTCAAGAAGATATCTGATTTTGCTGAGGTTGAAAATGTATTTAACAAAGCGATGGATATAGCAGGTGGAATTGAAAAAATCGGACTTTCTATTATAAGAGAAAGTGAACTGACTGCAGTTGGAATAACACTATCAGATACAGAAATATATTATATTCCGGTATCGGGCTTTGTTACAGAGAGTTATCTTGCAGACCGTCTGTCAGATGTTGTAAGCGTGGCTTCTAACAGAAATATAGCATCTGCCAATATTAAAGATTATCTTGATATATTTGAAAAAGACAAGATAAATGGCTATCCGCTTGTTTCAGAAAAAGCATTTATTGATACTGCAATTGCGGCATATCTGCTTCATCCAAGTAACGAAAGTTATGATTATGAAAGTCTTGGAAGAGAGTTTTTATCATTAACATATCCTTCAAAAACAGAACTTCTGGGTAAATTGTCAATTAATAAGGCAGTAAATGAAGCGGAAGACAATCTTATTAAGTATGCATGCCTTTCATCATATGCTTATTACAAATGTGCTGATAAAATTACAGAACAGTTAAAGAGTGAGAATATGTATGAACTTTTTGAAACTATAGAAATGCCTCTTATATTTGTTCTTTTTGAAATGCAGCAGCAAGGCATAAGTGTTGATAAACAGGCACTTGTTGATTATTCAAAGGTACTTGGTACTAAGATTTTGGTTCTTGAGAAAGAGATATATGAAGCAGCAGGCGAAGAGTTCAATATCAATTCACCAAAGCAGCTTGGTGTAATACTTTTTGAAAAGCTTGGAATGCCTAACGGAAAGAAGACAAAGAGTGGCTATTCAACAGCCGCAGATGTACTTGAAAAGCTTGCACCTGATTATCCGGTTGTAAGTAAGATTCTTGAATACAGACAGTTATCAAAGCTTAAATCAACTTATGCTGACGGTCTTACACAGTATATATCAGAAGATGGAAGAATTCATGGTACATTTAACCAAACAATAACTGCTACTGGAAGAATAAGCAGTACAGATCCTAATCTTCAGAATATTCCTATAAGAATGGAGATGGGTAAGGCTATAAGAAAGGTATTTGTTCCAAAGAATGGCTTTGTATTCTTGGATGCTGACTACTCTCAGATAGAGTTAAGAATTCTTGCTCATATGTCAGGGGATGAGAAGCTCATTGAGGCGTATAATTCATCAGCAGATATCCACAGAGCAACGGCGGCACAGGTCTTTGGCGTACCGCTCGATGAGGTTACTGATGAACAGAGAAGAAATGCCAAGGCAGTTAATTTCGGCATTATCTATGGAATGAGTTCATTTGGATTAAGTCAGGATCTTAGTATTTCAAGAAAAGAAGCTAAAGAATATATTGAAAGATATTTTGCAAGCTATCCGACTATCAAGACATTTATTGACGGACTCGTAAGTGATGCCAAAGAAAAAGGATATTCACTTACAATGTACAATAGAAGAAGAGAAATTCCAGAGATTAAATCTTCTAATTTCATGCAGCGTTCTTTTGGAGAGAGAGTTGCCATGAATGCACCGATTCAGGGAACTGCAGCTGATATTATAAAGCTGGCAATGATTAATGTATATAATGCACTTAAGGAGCATAATCTCAGGTCAAGACTTATATTGCAGGTTCATGATGAGCTTCTTGTTGAGACGGCAGAGGATGAGGTTGAAACTGTAAAGCAGATTATGCTTGATGGAATGAAGAATGCAGTAAGCCTTAAAGTTCCTCTTGAGGTAGATTTAAAGGAAGGAAAAGACTGGCTGGAGGCACACTAATGAAAGTTATTGGAATCACAGGTGGTGTAGGAGCAGGAAAATCTTCTGTTCTTGCACTCCTTAAAGAAATGTGTTCCTGCGACATTATACAGGCAGACCTTGTTGCAAGAAATATATACCACTCAGGTAATATTGGATTTAAAAAGGTCGTTGATATATTCGGGGAGCAGATTGTAGGAGAAGATGGAGAGATAAACAGACCTCTTCTCGCAGATATTATATTTAAGAACCCTAATAAGAGAATCGTTCTTAACAGCATAATTCATCCTCTTGTAAAACAAGAGATTATTAATCAGATTAATAATCATAAGATAGCAGGTGATGTTGATTACTGTTTTGTTGAGGCAGCACTGCTTATTGAAGATCACTATGATATATTCATGGATGAGATATGGTATATATATGTTTCGGAAGATGAGAGAAGAAAAAGACTTGCTGCTTCAAGAGGCTATTCTGATGAAAAGATATCAGGCATATTTAAAAGTCAGCTATCTGATGCTGAGTTCAGAAAGCATGCAGATAAAGTGATTAATAATGGCGCAGATATTGAAAAAACACGCGCCCAGCTTGAGATTATACTTGGAATATGATACATTATACATAATTTGTTTATTCTAGAGGTAGGGTATGGATAATACACAGTCAAGAAATGAGACCCTTGTTTTTGGTCTTGATATAGGAACAAGAAGTATTGTCGGTGTTGTGGGATACATGGAAAGGAACCGTTTTAAGGTTATTGCAATGGCTGAGCAGAAGCATGAAACCAGAGCAATGCTTGATGGTCAGATTCATGATATCTATAAAGTTGGCGATACAATCAGAAAAGTTAAGAATTCTCTTGAGAATCAGCTAGAAAGGGAACTTTCAGATGTATGCATTGCTGCTGCCGGACGAGTTCTTAAAACTGTTAATTCGTCTGCTGAGTATGAATTTGAAGAAGAAACACGGGTTACACAGGAACATATCTATTCACTTAATCTTCTGGCAGTTGAGAATGCACATAATAAGATTAACGAAAAAGAAGATAAAGCAAGATTTTATTGTGTCGGAAACACCCCTATAAGATATCAGCTTAACGGCTATGATATTAATAATCTTGAGGGGCATAAGGCTTCTAAGATTTCAGTTGAACTTATTGCTACATTTTTGCCGGAAGAGGTAGTTGATGGACTTTATGAAGCTGTTGAATATGCCGGACTTAATGTTGCAAGTCTTACATTAGAGCCTATAGCAGCCATGAATATAGCAATTCCTGAGCAGTACAGGCTCCTTAACATAGGGCTTGTTGATGTAGGTGCAGGAACATCAGATATCTGTCTTACAAAGGATGGCTGTATAATTGCTTATGGCATGATACCTTGCGCAGGTGATGAGATAACAGAGTGTATCGCAAAAACTTACCTTGTTGATTTTAATACTGCTGAAAAGATTAAAATGTCTGCAAGTACTAAGAAAAAAGGACTTGTAACATTTAAAGATATCATGGGTATTACGCAGAAGGTAGATGCACTTGAAATAAGAAATGCAGCAGCTGATGTTGTGAATGCGATGGCAAAGGATGTTGCGGAAAAGATTATTGAGCTTAATGGCGGTAAGCCTGTAAATGCTGTGTTTGTTGTTGGCGGTGGTGGCAAGATACCAGGTTATACAGAAAGAGTTGCCGATTGTCTTGGAATACCGCACCAGAGAGTTGCGGTAAGAGGTGAAGAGGTTCTAACTGCAGTTGATTTTCAGGTTGACAATTTCAAGAAGGATTCATTATATGTAACGCCTGTCGGTATATGCACTAATTATTATACGCAAAAGAACAATTTTGTATTTGTTACTGTTAATAAAGAACGAATAAAGCTCTATGATACAAGTAATCTTACAGTTGTAGATGCTGTCATGCAGATTGGCTTCCCTAATGAAAAGCTTTTCCCAAGAAGAGGGGCAGAGATTAACTTTACTGTTAATGGAAAGTCAAGACTTGTAAGGGGAAGTGCCGGGGAAGGCGCAGTTGTTACGCTTAATGGAAGACCGGCTAATCTTCATACTCCGATTGAACAGAATGATATAATAGTTGTAACGGAATCTACAGTGGGAGAACCGGCAAGCATAACAATAGGACAGCTTGAAGAGTTTAATTCCCAGATAACATTTATAGTAAATGATAAAACTATAGTCTGCCCAAGATTTGCATATGTTAATGGAGAATTAAAGTCAGAGTTCTATGATATTAATGACGGCGACAAAATCCGTATGGAGAACTTCTATACAGTTGCACAGCTTTTTGAGTTTCTTGACTTGGATTATAAGACACTCAATGTAACTGTTAATAATGAGCCAGCAGATAAGAATACTAAAGTATATGAGAACTTTACGGTAAGAACTTCTTCATTAGAGGAATATAATGAGAATATTATGGCATCAGAAAAGCTGCAGGAATCAGAAAAAACTGATGATAAGGTAGCAGAAGAACCAGTTATACAACCGCTGGATATAACTATTACGGTTAATGGTCAGAGCGTTGTTTTATCAGGCAAGCCTGATTATATAGTTGTAGACCTGTTCCAGTTCTATCCATTTGATCTTACAATGGTAAGGGGAAATCTTGTATTCTTACATAACGGAAATGATGCTGATTATTCATCGCCACTTAATGATGGTGATGTTATAGAGCTTCGCTGGGAGGATAAATAATTATGAGAATGATGCCGATTGCCAGCGGAAGCAGTGGGAACTGCATCTACCTTGGTACGGAGGACACACATGTTCTTTTTGATGCTGGAATAAGCAGGAAAAGAATTGAAGAAGGACTTAATACGGCGGGTTTAAGTCTTAAAGATATTGATGCAATATTTGTAACACATGAACATATTGACCATACAAAAGGGCTTGGTGTTATATCGAGAAAAGATGGGATTCCAATCTATTCAACGCCTGGTACAATAGAGGGGATAGAACAGATTTCATCACTTGGGAATATTCCGGATGGCATATTTAATAAGATAAATGCGGATGAAGATATTTCAATTGGAGATGTAACAGTCCACCCATTTCGTATATCACATGATGCTAACGAACCGGTTGCGTATACATTTACTCAAAAATGTGCAGATGGCATAAAAAAAGCATCGGTTGTAACTGATTTAGGGTATTTTGATGATTATGTGGTTGATAATCTGACAGAATCTGATATTATGCTTGTTGAGGCTAATCATGATATCAATATGTTACAGGTTGGTCCTTATCCTTTTTATCTTAAGAAAAGAATATTAGGTAATAAAGGACATCTCTCTAATGAGACATCCGGACAGCTTGTCAATTCCCTGCTTCATGATAAGCTTAAGAAAATATATCTTGGTCATTTAAGCAAAGAGAATAACTATGATAAACTTGCTTATGAGACAGTGAAATTAGAAATTGATATGTCAGATAACTCATTCAAATCTTCGGATTTTGATATAGAGGTTGCAAAGCGTGATGTTTTATCAGGTATTTGCGAAATATAACAGGCGCTTACAAGGTGCAGAAAGAGGAAAGCTATGAAAAAATGTGTAATTACTGTTGTAGGAAAAGATACTGTTGGTATTATTGCCAGAGTATGTACTTATCTTGCTGATACAAAGGTTAATATCCTTGATATCTCACAGACTATTGTTTCAGGATATTTTAATATGATGATGATTGTTGATATGTCTGGTTCTACAAAGAATTTTGACAATGTTAATGAAGATCTTAATAAGCTTGGCGAAGATATTGGTGTTGTAATTAAATGCCAGCGTGAAGAAATATTTGACATGATGCACCGTATCTAAGAAAGTGAGGAGACTTAAATACTATGATTAATATTATGGAAGTTACAGAGACTAACAAAATGGTCGAGAAAGAGAACCTTGATGTAAGAACTATTACTATGGGTATTAATCTTCTTGACTGTGCTGGTCCTGATTTAGCTGAGGTAAATGAGAAAATATATAACAAAATCACAACTCTTGCTAAGGATTTAGTTTCAACCGGAGAAGAGATTGCAAAGGAATTCGGTGTTCCTATTGTTAATAAGAGAATATCAATTACACCTATTTCTCTTGTTGGTTCTTCTGCATGTAAGACACCTGAGGATTATGTTACTATTGCGAAAACTCTTGATAAAGCGGCTCATACTGTTGGTGTTAATTTCATTGGTGGTTATTCAGCAGTTGTATCAAAAGGAATGACTAAGAGTGATGAACTTTTAATAAGATCAATTCCACAGGCACTTGCACAGACAGAGCTTATATGCAGTTCTGTTAATGTCGGTTCAACAAAGACTGGTATTAACA